>Ga0066187_1000113_pt1 | contig 35869 bp, 36 predicted proteins | sample WorMetexBAHAMAS1_FD_58706 | JGI IMG/M metagenome (GOLD analysis project Ga0066187, IMG submission 58706) | Marine gutless worms symbiont microbial communities from Max Planck institute for Marine Microbiology, Germany - Inanidrilus exumae... | ecosystem: Host-associated > Annelida > Digestive...
TAAGACCAAACCCCATGGGTTTGATCTGGTCGTCACCGACATGACCATGCCGAATATGACAGGCGACCAATTGACGGTAGAGTTGATAAAAATTCGACCGGATATCCCGATTATCCTTTCCACCGGATACAGCAAAAAAATGAACGATAAGATTGCCTCAGAAATCGGCATTAAGGCGTTTGCGTACAAACCGATTGTCAAAGCGGATCTGGTGAGAACGGTTCGAACCGTTCTGGATGAGGCTAATAGGATTGAAAAGTGAACTTCTATCGGCAATATTATGAATAGCGAAGCGCTTAAAGAAAGAGCCAAACAATTTGCACATCATGGAAAAAGAAGCCTTGATTGAAATCATAAGAAAGATCCTCAAAGTTGATACTGATTTGAGATTTCTATTGAAGCTGAATAAGGATGAACTCGAAACACTGGCGGCGCAAATCAGGCACAGCGTTGACTATGGAGATCGACGATTCAATCTACGCGCAGAAAAAACCTATTAAAAACAGATCTTCAGTGAAACCCAACACCTTGCGATTTCGTTTCCAAACGGTTTATAATGGCTCACTCTTCTCAAGCTGGCTTATTCCCTACGGGCCTTTTGATTTAAAGCGTTCGATTTTTTCATAAATAATTTTGGTTTCAATCGTTTCAAATACCTTTAGTATACTCAATTCACATTAGATTCATGCATAATGCAAGAATGTGAAACCTTAACTTGCCCAACTAAATGAGTGTAGACCATGTCTAAAAAACCAACCTACGAGGAATTGGAGAAACGCGTAAGCGAGTTAGAGCATACGGGGTATCAGTGCAAGCAGGCTGAAAGTGAGTTAAAGGAAATTGATAAGAAATTTCGTATAGTTACTGAGAGCATTCAAGATGTTTTCTGGATTAGCACCCCTGGTATTACCAAGATGATATACGTCAGTCCGGGTTATGAAGAAATCTGGAAAAGAGACTCTCAACAATTACTTAATTCTCCCCGTTCATTTACCGAGATAATTCACCCTGACGATTTAGAAAAATATCTTACTTTTATTGAATCATTCCACTCCGCCGGAAAAGCATATGAATGTGAGTATCGTATATTACCGGAACCAGAATCTACCCGCTGGATTAGAGAGCGCGGTTTTCCTGTATCTGATGAGCAGGATGATAAGGTATTAATGACGGGGGTTTGTACCGATATAACTGATATTAAGAAAACTGAGAAGGCACTGAGTCAAAGCGAGGCAAAGTATCGCACCTTGGTTAACAACATCCCGGATTATGTGATGCGTTATGATCGGCAATACAGGCATGTTTTCGCAAATGAGAAGGCAATCAGTGATACAGGTAGAACAGTAGAAACTTATTTGGGTAAAACCCATCGTGAAATGGCTTTTCCTGGTCATTTGTGTACGTTATGGGAAAACGCAATTAATCGTGTCTATGAAACTGGTGCAATGCAGACAGAAATCTTCGAGTGGGATAGTGCAGTAGGAAAAATAATCTTGGAATGGAGAGTGCTACCTGAATTTTCTGAAGATGGCTCAATCTCAACGGTTTTAGGAATATCACATGATATTACCGATATAATTAACGCAGATGAGGCATTGAAGGAAAGTGAAGAGCGGAACCGTACTATCTTAGAGACACTCAATGACGGAGTGATTTTACAATCTGCTTCCGGCGAAATACTTACATGGAACAAAGGTGCTGAGGATATTTTCGGCATTCCGGCAAAAGAAGCTATCGGTCAGACCTCAGAAGGTCGTAAATGGCCAACGATTCGAGAAAACGGTTCAAAATATGAAGGCAAAGATCATCCATCAATGCGTACACTTCGAACCGGAAAACCATGTAGAAGCGAAATTATGGGTGTGCAACAACCATCAGGAGAAATTTGTTGGATTTCAATCAATACAAATCCTATCTTCGAAAAAAACCAAGTTGATCCATCTGCGGTCGCTATTTCATTCTCAGACATCACTAAATTTAAAACCAGCGAAGCCAGAAGGCTAGAAAGCGAAAACCGATTTCGATCATTTCTAAGGCGATTTCCAGGATTAATCTATCTGAAGGACAAAGAAGGAAAGATGATATTTGCAAATGAAGCCTGGGAGAAATTATGGAATTTCGATTATGGACAATGGTATCAGAAAACAAATGAAGAAATGTTTGAACCCGAGTTAGCGAGACGATTCACTGAAGACGACCAGAAAGCGCTTGATAATGAAGAAGGTATAGAATTTGAATTTACAACCCGAACAAAGGATGGTCCCAAGAATTGGATTACACGAAAATTCCCAGTTGGTGACGACATGTTAGGGGCAATATCATTAGATACAACTGAACGAAAAACCCTTGAAAAACAACTCAGTCAGGCTCAAAGGATGGAATCCATCGGCAACCTCGCTGGTGGCATTGCACATGATTTTAACAATATTCTTGCATCCATAATTGGCTTTACCGAACTTGCGCTCGATGAGACTCATAAAGGCACAACACTTGAAGACAACTTGCAGGAAGTGTATTCGGCAGGTAAAAGAGCAAAGGCCCTGGTAAAACAGATTCTTGAGTTTGCCCGCCAAGCAGAAGAAAAAAGAAGCCCTATCCAACCAAGCATCATAATAAAAGAAGTTCTGCACTTCATTCGTTCCACTATTCCCGCCACCATCGAAATCTGTCAGGAAATCGAAAGTGACTCCCCGGTCATGGCCAACACCACCCAAGTTCATCAGGTGTTGATGAACCTATGCACTAATGCCGCAGATGCCATGGAGGACTCAGGTGGTGTTTTAACAGTGTGCCTGAAGGACAAATGTCTCGAAAAAAAAGACTTGCTTCGTGGCATGAGGCCAGGGAATTACATCGAAATAATTGTGTCGGATACGGGTGTAGGTATTTCTCCTGAAGTGATTGCATCTATTTTCGACCCCTATTTCACTACCAAAGACCCTGGAGAAGGAACCGGATTGGGAATGGCTGTGGTACACGGTATTGTTGAAAGCTATGGCGGCAAGATCACTGTTGAAAGTGAGGTGAGTAAAGGGACGACATTCAAAATTTATCTTCCAGTCACTGAAAAGCGATCACCCGATTATTCATACATAACTGAGGACTTACCGACAGGAATCGAACGCATTCTGTTTGTAGACGATGAGGCTCCTATAGCCAAGATGGTTGGCCAGACACTCAAGCGTCTGGGATATTCGGTAACCACCCGTACCAGTAGCATAGAAGCCCTAAAGTTGTTCCAAGCCAAACCGGATGACTTTGATCTGGTTCTAACGGATATGACGATGCCGAACTTGACAGGTGACAAGTTGGCTGTCGAATTGATGAAAATAAGGGCGGATATCCCAGTGATTCTCTGCACCGGTTATAGTAAAAAGATATCGGATGAGTTGGCTGCCGACATTGGCATCAAAGCATTCGCCTATAAACCTATGCTTAAGGCGGATCTTGCTAAAAAAGTCCGTAAAGTTTTGGATGAGGCCACTGGGATTGAAAAATGAATATTGAAAATTGAAATTGAAACGCCAACGGCAATGTCATGAATAGCGAAGAGCTAAAAGAGAGAACTAAACAGTTTGCACACGATTGTGTAAAGCTATCTTTAGACTTGAATAAGAACCAATTGGGAAGCCATATTGCTGGGCAATTAATCCGTTGTTCCACATCCGTGGCGGCAAATTATCGAGCATCCTGTTTAGCGCAATCCAAGGCCAGCTTTATTTCAAAGATCAGCATTGTGCTTGAAGAGGTCGATGAATCCGCTTTTTGGTTGGAGTTCATTATTGATGAAGCATTACTGGAAAAAAGTCATGTTGCGCCATTGCTCAAGGAAGCAAATGAACTAACGGCTATTTTTTATTCGAGCAGGAAAACAGCACGACGATCCTGATCTGAAAACCAGGGCGAGAGGTTAATTTTTTAATTTTCACTATTCAATCTCCAATTCCACAATTATTATCCGATGGTGGAGTATTCAAAGGTTTAATAAGTAATGGATGCCATTGCGATCCTTTGATTGACCAGAAATTGGAAAGGAATTGATTATGTATGAAATAAATAGATTTAACCAGATCATTCTCGATAGTTTACCCCATTGGGCGATGTTAATCGATGTGAAAACCAGAACCGTTCTGGCAGCGAATAAGCTTGCCATAGAAGGTGGAGCCACAATTGATTGTCAATGCTGGGACGATTTCGGGCACCGTCAATTTATCTCAGACGAGCATAAAATAATTATTGAGAATGATCCGGAAAGAAAAAGGGATAGTCGCATTAAGTGCGATTTTTGCCGTGCTGATGAAGCAGTGGAATCTGCCGAACCCGAACGCAAAGAGGTGGAGATTGAAGGTATTATCTGGGATACGTGGTGGGTTCCTGTCGGTGAGGGAAAATATCTGCATTATGCTATTGATATAACTGATATTCGGAGAACTCAACAAGATTTGCAAAGGGCTATAGATGAAATTAAAACATTAAAGGGGATAATTCCGATATGCTGCAGATGTAAAAATATTCGTGATGACAAAGGGTATTGGAAACAGATTGAATCCTACATAGCTGAACATTCCGAAGCTGATTTTAGCCACAGTATCTGCCCAGAATGCGCCAAAAAATATTATCCCGACATGGATCTTTATAGCGATTGACGAGAACTTATCTCAAAATAATCTTTTGGCCCAATCCGCCAAATGCCGATGAATCCACCAGAGGCGGACAAGCCTCGACATACTAAAGTATGTGTGTCGAAGATCCCGCTGTAAGCGGGAGGGTTGAAGATCAACTCCGCCTTGATTCTTGTCCGCCTCAGGTAGATAGAACCAAAATCATTATTATGAGATAGGTTATAGTGTCATGAATTATTATCACAGTCACAACTTATCAGTCGCCACGAAAACCCAAAGATACTGGACGTGTTCGTCAGTGTGATCGTTTGAACTCTAACTTTCAGATAGTTGTAATCTCGGTGATCAAATAACTTCCATGTTGGTTAGGTATGTGAGAAACTAGCAGAATTCAACCATGATTCAATCGTGTAGATGCAGCCCGGTATGCGCCTTTACAATTGCTGCCTCCGGTCGATGTAATATATTTCTTTCCCGATATGGAAAATGAATTCATATCGAAAAAGTCCAGGAGCGGTTTAAATCACATTTCTTGTGTTTTTATACCACTTTGGAGTATAGTGAAATATCCTCATCAAGTCGACATTCGGTTCACTTGATCTGGGCCCCAAAAATTCGAATCTCAAGCGCATGTTAAAGGTAGTTCCACATTTGAGAACCTTAATAAACAGGGGAACCAATTTCGATGCAAACCATGACCTTTGACAGATCGATGCGAAGCTATAGAATGTTTTTGGGCGTGCTCTTCCTATTGATGGCATTTCTTCTGATTGCAGGATGCTCACCTCGAGAACCGATAAAGATCGGTTTTGTCGGTGGATTGTCTGGAAGAGTCGCCGACCTAGGCTTCAGTGGCAGAGATGGTGCCATACTGGCGATTGAAGAAAGAAATGCAACCGGAGGGATCAATGGCAGAAAGGTGAGGCTCATCGCCGTGGATGACAAACAGAACCCAGCCCAGGCGGTCAAGGTGGTAAATGACCTGATTGAAAAAGGCGTGGTTGCCATCATCGGGCACATGACCAGTTCCATGTCCATGGAAACCGTTCCCATAATAAATAAACACAGGCTGGTGATGGTCAGTCCAACGACCACAACCACGTATCTCAGCGGGAAGGACGATTATTTTTTCAGGGTCAATGCAACGACGCAACAATATGCCGGCAGGATGGCTCAATACATGGCGAATAAAGCGGGTTATCGGAAAACGGCGATTATTTATGACATGAATAACAAGGCTTACTCGGAAAGCTGGATTGAAATCTTCACCCGGCAATTTGAACACGAAAAAGGTGTCGTCAAGTACAAACAGGCATATCTCTCAGGAGAATCGGTCAGCTTTTATGATGTCATCAAAAAGGTTCCCGTACATGAAATTGATGCGTTGATACTTGTTGCCGGTGCCATGGATACAGCCATGCTGTGCCAGCAAGTTAGAAAACAGGGGTTGGATCTGCCGATAACTGCCGCTGAGTGGGCCGCCACTGAAAGACTGATCGAATTGGGCGGCCAGGCTGTGGAGGGCATTATTGTCAACCAGTTTTTCGATCGGACGAATAAGGATCCGAAATATGTTGAATTTCGAGATGCATACCAAGACCGTTTTGGCGACGAGCCCGGTTTCGCGTCGGTAAACGCCTACGATGCCGCCGTTTTGATACTCAATGCACTTGAACGACAGGAAAAAGGAAAGTCGTTGAAAGAAACTATTCTGAATATCAAAATCCTCGAAGGGGTACAGGGCAAGGTACGACTTGACAATTACGGTGATGCCGACAGAAAGACTTTTATGACATCCATCAAGGACGGTCAATTTGCCCCTTTAGAGTAGATTTATGTTTTTTGATGCTTTCAAAATAGGGAAAAGAACAGTAACAAAGCCGCTTGGGCGGATTCTATCCTGGAATTTTGCGGTGACTGCTTTTCTTCCTGTAATCATCATCACGATATTGGTTCTATACCAATTCACTTCAGACAAGCTTGACGATATTGCCGAAAAAAATCTCCTGATCGCAAGAGCCGTTAAAGGCCAGGTTGAAGTATTTCTTAATGAACCGATAGCGGTTTTACAGAATATTCGTAACCATCTTGTACTTGATCCTGGATCATCCAATCTTGAAGTTACAAATATTCTGAGAAATCACGTTCGCAATTCTCGCCATTTAGAATCCATCTACATTATAAACCCTCATGGCATCGTATCGAATGTGGGATTTAAAACTGAAAAAGAACGGTTCGAAGAAGACTATCTCGGCATCAGTATGGTCCATAAGGACTTCTACCGAGAAGCACGCAAAGCAGAGGATCCCGCCTGGTCCGATACCTTTTTATCCCTGATTAGCGGGAAGATGTCCCTTGCTCTCAGTCTTGCCGTAGACGAGCGTGTCATCGTCGGTAATTTCAACATTGGCATTTTGTCATCGTTTATTGACAAGATCAATATTGAGAAAGGTGTCGTAATCACGATTATCGATCGAAGTGGAGCCATCATCGCTCAATCCGGTTCCATTCACACCGGTCGACAGATAAAAATAGGCCATCTTGAATTGTTTAAAAGCGGCCTGGCCGGTATCGAAGATACACAAAATTACACCTTTGACGATATCGATTACATCGGAAGCGTCACCTGGGTTCCGGGACCGGGGTGGGTGGCTGCTGTATCCCATAAAACTGCCGGTTTATACCATCCATTGTATGTGGTTGGCGGATACATCATTGCAGGTGCGGTCAGTATCATAATCTTGTCGATCCTATTCGGTATCGTGAATAGCCGCAAATTATCCAAACCCCTTGGCGAGCTCCGACAAAGCGCGAAAGATGTCGCAAAAGGAAATTATGACCCCCAGTGGGGCAGTTCCGTCTATACCGAAATTGAAGATCTTACCGGCAGCTTACAGCAGATGGTCAATGACATTAAGGACAGAGAGCATCGATACCGGATGCTTTTCGAAAAGGCAAGTGATGCGATTTTCATAGTTGAACGACACACCGGGAGTTACTTGGATGCAAATGAAGCGGGTATGCGGCTGTCAGGCAGGTCCCTGTCCGAGCTCAAGCAGCTCACCACAGAAGATGTAACTCCAATAGACGCCCAAAAGCGCCTTGAAATCGCGACAACCACGCACAATACAGCAGACCTCGGAAAGGTCGTATATCATCGGCCCGATGGTACGACACGTACCGCCCTTCTAACAACAGTTCCCATTGATGACAACACGGTTTTCGGAATGGCGCGTGACATTACCGACGAGCTGGAATTAGAAGACCACTTGCGCCAGGCGATGAAAATGGAAGCGATTGGAACACTTGCAGGCGGCATCGCACACGATTTCAATAACATTTTATCCGCCATTCTGGGTTACTCTGAATTGTTGCTTGCCGACTTGCCTTCCGATGCCGTCACAAGGAACAAGCTAGAGGCCATACACAAATCAGGTGAACGGGCACGTGATCTTGTCGCACAGATTCTTGCATTCAGTCGCAATGACGAACAGGTGAGATCGCCGGTAAGGCTGGATCTGGTGATTGAAGAGACTTTGAAGCTGCTGCGGCCTGCGATTCCATCCACGATAAAAATTCAGACGGAAATCTCTACTAAAAGCAATATTCTGGGAGACCCGTCACGGATTCATCAGATTATTATGAATCTTTGCACAAATGCCTACCAGGCAATGTTCGAAACCGGCGGCCTGCTGAACATATCTTTGTGTGAAGTAAAAAAAAAGGATAGTAGTGCAGTTGATAACCCCCAAATTCCACCCGGCCATTACGGCAAGCTGATCGTTTCGGACACTGGTATCGGGATAAGTTCCGAAAATTTATCGCGCATCTTCGACCCTTATTTTACGACTAAAGCGAAAGGAAAAGGGACGGGATTGGGCTTAGCCGCGGTTCATGGCATCGTCAAGAGTCATGGAGGCTTCATATTTGTAAAAAGTCAGGTTGGGATCGGAACGCGATTTGAAGTATTCCTACCCTTGTCTTCGCGTGAATACCACATTGATGAACAGGATAAATCTCAGTTGGTCAGCGGCAATGAGCGAATCCTTCTAGTTGACGACGAACCCGATATCCGTGAAATCCAAAAGGAAATGCTGGAAAAGCAGGGCTATTTAGTAACTGCTAAAGAAAGCGCGACAGATGCCTTAAATGCTTTCTCCAGGCACCCGGATGATTTTGATCTTGTCATCACAGATATGACCATGCCGGATTTGGCCGGCGATAAACTGGCCGGCAATATAATGAAGATCCGTCCAGGTATACCCATCATACTATGTACAGGATATAGTGAATTGATATCAAAGGAAATGGCGAGATCCATGGGGATAAAGGGCTTTCTTATGAAACCGGTAACGGCCAAAGACCTTTCAGATATGATCCGCAGCGTACTTGATGAAACGCCCGTCATCCTCAGAGAATAGTTCATGAATGGAAACAAGAAATTATTACACTGATGGCAGAAACTGGACAAAAACCAAAATACAGGATTGTTGTAGAGGAGGCAGTATCGCATTAAAAACTCCGAATTGAATTCAACCATCAATTGATGTATCCTGAATACTCACCTTTTGGATTATTAAAAAAAAAGAATCATCTCCCGATTAGTTGAAAAATAAGGATAGATTCGTGGGGCATCTCCATTGAACGGATCGGCTGTATGAGGGTTCAAGGATCCGAGGATCCAGGGGGCCAAGTGAAATGCTTAAAAATTTTAACGAACTGAATATATTGGAAAATATCTGTTGCCTCTGCCGGGAATATACAAAATTATAGTATCGTTTCCAAAGGAGGAAAGATACGATCTTACATCACAGATAAGAAGATCAGTCGTTTAAATCTTTTCAATATGGCTGGGGGATACGGAGGATAACCACCTCTGTACGACATTCAGACGCTTTATAATTCCCAAGGTTTTGTTTGCAAGCAGGAAACATAGATTTCATTGACTGGGGGTTTGGGTTTAATTGAAAAAGATACAGGAGAGATTGAAAGACTGCTGAAAGCGATAATAATTTCTTTAGGAAACAAACCCTTGGATCCTTGACCCCTCGACTCCTTGAATCCTTTTTCTCCAACTCAATTGGAGAAGAACCAATAATAAACACCCTCCTCAAGATGGAGATATCATGAAAATCGAAGTTTTAGGTACCGGTTGCACTACATGCAATACTGCAGAAGCCGTTGTACGGGAAGCGGTTGCAAAGAGTGGCAAAGACGTTGAAGTGGTCAAGGTGTCCGACAGAATGGAAATAGCGAAATCGGGTGTGTTAATGACACCCGGTATTATCGTGAATGGGGACATAAAGATTACCGGCAAAATTCCGACTGTCGAAGAAGTATCTGACTTGATTAAAGAAGTAGAGAATTAGAGGCAATGCTGGCCGTGAAATCTTTTCCATGGCTTCATCTAGAATGATGAAAATATCCACCTCCTATGTGATGACCTGTCTATCCATCCTTCCTAGGGGAACCATGAATTTAATTCAAGATAAATGGTATTTTTTCTTTTACATCCTTTTTGCTTTTTTGATGACGATATTGTCCGATCCACCCTCGTCCGCAGCCGTTAGCACTTACCCGGCAAATGGATGGCAGACCTCTACACCCGAGCGGCAGGGAATGCAGTCTGAAATGCTTGCCGATATGATTGAAGAAATAATAAAGGAAGGTTACAACATAGACAGCATATCTATAATCCGCAATGGCTACATGGTTCTGGATGCCTACTTTCACCCATTTTCAAAAGGTAAAAGACACAACATTCATTCCTGTACAAAGAGTATGATGTCGATCTTGACCGGTATAGCGATCGATAAAGGGTATATAAAAAGTGTCGATCAACCGATTGCTGAATTGTTGCCGCATCATACCGTTGATGGCTTGGGTGACAATAAAAGGTCAATTACACTTGAGCATTTGTTGAAAATGGCCTCCGGTTTAGATTGCAGGGACTCTTATCGTTACGATTGGAAAGGATTAATCGAAATGAAGCGCAGCGGTGATTGGGGCCAGCATGTCCTTGATCTACCGATGGTCGGTCCTCCAGGTCGTCGATTCGAGTACTGCAACGGCCTATCATATCTTTTGTCGGTAATCATCAACACGACAACGAAGATGAAAACCAGAGAATTTGCGGAAAAGCATCTGTTCAATCCCCTTGGTATTTCAGAAATTGCCTGGGAAAGAAGCCCGCAGGGTATTGATGTCGGATATAGTGGAATGGAGTTAAAGCCCCACGACATGGCCAAAATTGGATGGCTTTACCTCAATAAGGGAAGGTGGGGCGAGAGGCAGCTTGTATCGAGTTCTTGGGTAGAAAAATCAACGCGTGGACATATCGAGGCTAAACCCGCTCAATCATACGGGTATCAATGGTGGGTGAATGATGACGGGAATTATTCCGCTGTCGGTTATGGGGGCCAGTATATTATGGTGGCAGCGGAGAAGAATATGGTTGTGGTATTTACCGGTGGCTTACCCGGCGGAAAAACGATTCTTCCCTTTGAATTAACGATGAAATACATATTTCCGGCGGTTGTATCTTCTGAGCCGTTGCCAACAAATTCGAGAGAAGCCGAAAGACTTGATCAATTGGTAAAAAGCGTGTCCACTTCTTTTTCAGACGGTTTTGTTTGGTTTTCCAGAAAAGAGGGTATCGCAAAGGACGGTGTTTTCAGGCGAGCCAAATCTCCAAAATTCAGGTTTGAGTATCCCGTTGGAAGTAAAAAGCTCAGTACCGCTCAACAACGGCAAATCATGAGAATGAAAACACCACACGGGGTACATTTTGAAGCATCTGTAATTGCCATTCCGGATAAGCTCAAATTAGAGGATTTCGGACCCAAATGGTATATGGAATATCTTCAAGGCATCGGTTCTGATGTCGAGGTGATTGCCAATACGGAAAAAACTTTAAATTGTGGTTCACGCGCATATCGGACGGATATCAAATGGACACACCATTATTTTCAAGTGACATCGCTGGTCGTATCTTCATACAGAGACAATAAATGTGTCTATCTTGTAATTCACACCGGGCGAAACCCGGAGAAATTTGCGTCGGTTGTAGAGAGCTTGACATTTGAATAATACCGATCTCAAAAAAAACCTTTTGACCCAAACTCGGCGTTGGAGCATCGCTTCAAGTCCTCGACATACTTGAGACGGAATAAAAAACGATCATCTTATCTTTGTCTTGAGCATTCAAAACGATATGATCCCTAAAGCATTTCATCACCAGTTTTTTCGATATGGTGCTAAAGGTTTCCAATAGATGCGCCAGACTAAACCATATTGGTTGAAAATGATTCCGGCAATGGGACAAGCAGACGATTGGCTACTCTCAGGCTTGACAAAACGGCACTTTCTAAAAGGGGTACTCCCTCAGCCGCATAGGATCCACAGAACCAGATCCGTCTGTCGGGCTGCTGATGTAAGTGCGATAGTAAATCTAAACCCGCCAATGATTGCGCATTAACGACCGGTCGCTGTAAGCGATACTGGGAGATAGTGGTATCTGGCCGAGGCTCAAACAGAGGATTGATGGTCTGGATAATGGGCGGGTCAATCTGCCAATCCGGGTAAAATCGGTTCATCAAAACACTACACATGGAGGAGCGTCGGTCCTGAGCAATGATGAGATTGATATGAAGCCAATCTTCACTTTTGGCAGGCATCAAACCCGGATCTTGGTGAACGAAAATGGGTACGTCCTCATAGCTAAAAGCACTGAGCATTTTGCATTCAGCCTCTGAAGGGTTGGCTAAAAAATCGAGCGCTTGATTCGCCTGAGTGGCCACAATCAGATGATCGAATGTTTCCGCCTTTCCCTGTGTCATTTCCACCCGAACACCCTTCGGCGTTGAATTCACAGAACAGACCCCTGTTCGATAGCGTATGTCATCAATGCCACGGCTCAAACGCACTACGACGTCTTGCGTACCATATTTTGTTCTTAATAAGGGCTGGTCTCCGAATAGATTGAGTAGTGCTTCTAATATAACGGGAGCCGGGTAAGCGTCTATACTCTGATAAGAACATGTGCAAACCGTTGAAGACAGGGTCGGATAAAGAAAACCGTAGATAAAGTCTTGAGAATAAGCTTTCGATTGCAAATAATCAGCCAGCGTTGTTTGGTTCGATAAACCATCAGCCAAATCCTGTGAGGCGTCAAAGGCAAGCCGATTGATATCATTCATAATTCGACTCAGGTTTTCTGTGATAACAGGCCCGTCTGTTAATTTAGGTTGATAAGCGACATCTACATTCAGAAAATTCGGCTTACCGAATAAACTAAAAGATTGTGATGGATCAATAGCTTCAAACACAACCCCCACCTCACGATAAAGGGTTAACAAATTCGGCCATTGAGACACATTGAAAATCCGGGGGGGCACATCCATACGCAGGGCAACACCATCCTGTTCACTGGTGATTGAATGCGCATCCATGCCCAAGGCATGTTGTTTCTCAAATAGCGTCAGCCGGTGTCCAGCGCGATTGAATAACCAGGCCGCACTTAAACCGGCTATGCCGGTCCCAATTATTCCAATTTTCATACAAATTTCCTTATCATAACCCTCATCTTACCAAACAGACCCAATCTTTTTATTTATCCAGCAAATAAATCGGCACCTGATAATATCAAATGAGGCGCCGGCGTAATCTACTCACATTTCATACCCCCTTTTATCCAGGCCGAGACCTCTTTTTTCCACTCGTCAAATCCTCCTTCAACCCTATCTGTTTCTTTCTTTTTGAAAGGCAAATTACCGCTCTCTGGTGTGGCGCCTTCTATACCCCATAGCACTCGCGGATCTTCCAATAGATGATGCTCTAAATCCCTGGCAAGTAATTCTTTGCTTTTGAATTTGGCAAATGACACTTCCATAATTTTTTCACAGGTTGTTTTGGAATCCATACCCGAGGTGTATAGTCCTGGCTGAGCGAACCAGTCTGAGCTATGTTTGAATCCTGTCACCTTGCTATTGTGGCATTTGGTACAACGATCCACATTATTGCGTCTCTTATGATTCGTAAAAGCAAGTCCATTTTTATCTTTCTCCCAATAATCATGGCAGATGGTGCATGAGCCGGCATGGAATTTCGCAAAAAGATTCGTGCTGAATAAAGTATCATCTGCGTGAGCAAGATGATAATTAAAAATTAAAAACGACATCATAGCTAAGGCACACTGAATACTATTTTTTAGCATTCCCCCCCCCCCTTTTTTAAATTGATTAACATATGACTATAATTGGTTACATGATGTTTGATTATTGAAATCGGAAAAATCAAAACGAACCCCTCAGGCACTTGAATTATCAGAGCTAAGAACGGATACGCTAATCTTTTATACAACTTTCAGGCATTTATTCAAGGCGAGTTCCAATATACTATCTTCCGACATGCAACGATACCCCCAATAAATCCGATTGGCACTGGAACGACCTTGACACATGTAAATGCCATTCCTATGCTTAAATATTCATTGACCTATCTCTAAATCAAATACATCGATCATCGTTCTTATGGAGGTTAGACATGCTAAAGCTTGGTGAAAAAGGAGCCATTCCACAAAAAGACGGTCATACATATGCCATCGCACCCCACATCCCATGTGGCTTCGTAACGCCGGAATTGCTGCGGCGAATTGCGGATACCGCCGAAAAGTTCAGTGCACAGGCCATCAAAATTACCGGAGCCACCCGCATTGCCATCGTAGGGCTAAAGGAGGAGGATATCGACAGTGCTTGGGATGAGCTCAACCTCGACAAGGGCGCTGCTGTCGGATTGTGCGTGCGCAGCATTCGCACTTGCCCTGGAAACACGTATTGCAAGTTGGGCAAGCAGGACGCCATTAAGTTGGGAATGAGGCTGGATCAAGACTACCACGGCAAGCAACTGCCGGGAAAATTCAAGATGGCGGTATCGGGTTGTCAGCTGAGTTGCTCAGAATCCTGGGTGCGGGACGTCGGACTCATTGGATACAAAGAGGGATGGACATTGGTTATCGGAGGTAACGTGGGGGCAAACCCGCGCATCGCCCAGGAATGCGCCAGCGGTTTGGAGGACGAGGAGGTGCTATCCGCTATTCTGAGGGTTATCGATTGTTACCAAGAGAATGCCAAGAAGGGGGAACGATTGGGCAAGATGATTGATCGCGTGGGAATCGATTTTTTCAAGCAAGCCGTGGGCAACACAACCCAATAGATTCCCGCTTACCCAGGAGACGCCCATACAGCTGGCAAAGAGTAGGGGAGTCTCCTATGTTGGAATCATCCTGATTATCTTAAGTAGCATGACGATTCTAATTTTGGATGGCTTTAGTATTCCGTGTTCTTGACCTCGATAGCAACTATCAAAATAGTCTTGGGATGTTATCTGACAACCTTCTCATTTGGGCTTGTTAGTTAAAATTTTGATTCTTAAAGAAAGTATTTTAGGATTATTTTTAAACTGTTTACATCAAAACAGGAACCTGCCGGCTGACAATGAATTTGCATTTTAACTAAAATGATTTACCTTGTTCTATGGCGATCAAACCCAAACCTTACAATGAAAGGGGAAAATAATGGACTCTAAAGATTTCTGCAAAGGCATGCAAATGGAATTGACGGCCTGGAAGGCGAAGCTCTATGATGTATTAACAAAATTTGACAAGTTGGGATCCGCTGACAAAGAAAAATCTTTTCAGCATATCGAAAATCTCAAAATGGTCGTGGCTGAGTTGGAAGACAAAATATGCAATCTCGAAGTGGAATGCCCGAGTGATTGGAGCACGGAGAAAAAAGAAATCGAAGATGCCCACGTCGACATGCGCTCAAAATACGAAGAAACAATGGATGAAATTGGCAAGGCGGCCCCCGTATCTATTCCCGGCTAAGTTCTCGACCAATTAGTCAATTTGTGAGGAAGTTGCCGGTATCCATATCCGCTTCTTCCTCATTTATTTGTGAGACAACTAACAGAAAAATGCAGACGTTTATGAGTGGAACCCAAAATAGATAAGTTCGTGTACACACCAAAGTACGAATTGAGTTTCTTTGTCCGATTGACGTTTAAAGGGTAGGTTTCCATCATCATTTTAGACATTGACGCCTTCGTGTGAGTAACATGTTTGTTCAAGTACGTTGTTTTGTAGCTCTATATCTACTGGGGATACCGCAATCTGACGGTTTCTTGCAGTTCATAAAATTCCGACCACAAAAAAAGGGCGGCATAGTATGAGATACGATTTCAATGCAGACGAAATGTTCGAAATAGCGATCCGGATCGAAGAAAACGGCGCTAAATTCTATCGGAAGGCGGCGGAGCGCCAGTCAAACCCCGATAACCGCAAAATGCTGGCAAAGCTAGCCGATATGGAAGACACTCACAAAGTGACTTTCGAGAAACTGAGAAGCCAAATCTCCGAACAGGAAAGGACCCAGACCATTTTTGACCCCCACGATGAATCCTCACAATATCTGGCAGCCATGGCCGACACCCACGGTGGTGAAGGGAGCCCGAGAGCGGCCGATGCTTTGACTGGAAACGAATCGATTTCGGAAATTGTTGACATCGCCCTCGGCCTTGAAAAGGAATCAATTCTTTTTTATATTGGTCTCAAAGACATGGTCCCTCCGAAATACGGCCAGGATATGCTCGACGATATTATCCGTCAGGAACGCCAGCACATAATCCAACTTACAGCGTTCCGGAAGAAGTATAAGTCCTAACAAGGCCAATATTTTTTCTTGTTGTTGAACCTCAAGGTTCATCATTCATGATGTTTTCTTTACACCTATAAAGGAAACTTGTCATGTTCCATTATCCCTATATAGTAGAATTGCTGTCACCTATGAGGACCACAGAGGGTGGTTCGGTTGAGCAAGATTTGGATCGATTCGCAGATCGCTATCGAAGAATTATAACTGCAGGATTCGGTCTATCGATACCGGACAACCCCATGGGCAAGCCGCGAAAGGGCGCGCTGGAAAGTGTTGGATTGAAAAAGCTTACCTTAGATCCCGACAAGGTTGTCATGAACTTGAACACCTTTCATACAAAAAGGGAACTTGATGAGATTTTGACGGCGGCGGCCATCGCCAAATTGAAATATATCCTGGTCATAAGAGGTGATGGAGGACCGTTACTCTCAAAAGTTGACCCCAAAAGCATCGGTGGCAAGAAAAGCATTGCGACATCTATCGATTTGATTCGATATATCAATGTAGAATTTCCTGGCCAATTCATTACAGGGGCAGCGTATAATCCCTACAAACCATTGTCATTCGAACTAAAGCACATGGAAAAAAAGATAGAGGCCGGAGCAAAGTTTGCGGTTACCCAACCGATCATTGGTAGAGACCAGAGCGTTGATGAGCTTAAATTGTTGAACATTCCGATAATTGTAGAAGCGTGGATGTCCAAAAAAATAGATCTACTTTATAAGAGTGTTGGAAAAGAAAAGGATGAAACCGCCGGTAATTACGATCCCATTGACAACCTCAAGGCTTTGCATGCGTTTTATCCGGAATGTTGTGTTTACTTGTCGATGCTAAGCTTCAAACAAGATTGGCAAAAAATCCTGCCACGATATCCTCACTAGCATCCGTGCAATATCCCATGAAAAAAAGGGTTTGTTCCGCTTAGGGCCAAATGTGAAGGATGAAACGCTTAAGGATTATCCTATCGTTGAGATTCTATAGGACCCAAGGGATGAATTGACTGCTTAGCGGAAGAGCCGGATGGCTCCCATTCCGCCGTCGACTGCCAGCACTTGTCCGGTGACCCATGACGAAGAATCTTCCAGGAGAAAGACTGCCGCAGCGGCCAGGTCTGCGGGTATTCCCACACGCTTTAGCGGGTGACGATCCGCTGCCTGTTTTCGCCTGCCGCTATCTGCCAGCAGTTGCCCGGCAAGCGGCGTATCGGTAAGCGAGGGCGCGAGGGCATTGACCCGAATCCGGGGCGCCAGCTCTGCAGCTAGGGACCGCGTGAGTCCTTCAAGCGCGCCCTTGGCGCTGCCGATGGAGGCGTGAAAGGGCATTCCAGTTTGGACCGCCACGGTGCTGAACAAGACGATGGAAGCACCCGTGGGGGATTTTTTAAGCCGGCTCAAAACGGCCTGAATCACGTTTACGGCTCCCATTACATTGATACGGTAATCTTCGATAAACGATTCAGGCGTGAGTCTTTGAAAAGGTCTCAGCCGTATGCTCCCCGGGCAGTAAACCAGCCCCTGTAGCTTACCGGGTACATCGGCCAAATCGTCCACCCCTTGCACCACATCCATTTCAAGGTGACGAACGTTCTCCATTTCAGGAACCGGATGGTTTCCCCTAGAGATGATGCTTAGGTCGTGTCCTTTTTCTGACAATTGCTTGACGATAGACAGGCCGATACCGGAGGTTCCTCCCACGACCACATAGTTTCTTTCATTCATCGGACATTCTCCCTGTTGTGAATCGATTGTGTGGAAATTCACCTTAACTTAGACACGGTGAAACCGAATTTCAAGTTCGATTGCTTTATCCGATTACCAGGCCTGATGCCGATCAGCTCCAGATGACCGGCTGTTTATCCGATGTGCCCGTTTTTATCGAACCCAGCAGGACGACGGGATATTACCATTTCTAGTAAATAGTAGTCAGTAAATGTTGACAAAACATAGACAAAGTTTAATTTTAATTCATGGATCTAAACAAAAACACTATTCGCAATGCAATATAGGAGGTCGATATGAACCATGACAAACATACAGACGCAGCTTTTACAGAAGCCATGAAACTTTTTGCTGACAATCGCTACCCGGACAGCATCGTCATGTTGACCGATGTCATCGAAATGGATCCCAATCACCGGCTGGCCCTGATGGCCAGGGGCTCGGCCCATATGAAGCTGTCCCAGCCCGAAGAGGCCCTGGCCGACTTCGACCGGGTCATCGGGATGAATCCGGAAGATGCACGCGCCCACCATCTTCGTGGGTTGACCCGCGAACGTGGCGGCGATGACGAAGGGGCCATTTCGGACTTTGACAGAGCCATCGAACTGGATCCTTCCTACGGGGCCGCCTACTACAGCCGCTCCAATCTGTATGCAAAATTGGGCAAAGAGGACCTGGCCATGGAGGACATCCAGATGGTGACCGCATTGACACGAATCAATGCGGAGGCCTATGCAAACGATAATAACGTGTGGCATACCCATCATATGCGGGTCGAGGAGGAGATGGGTACGGAATTGGCGCGTTAAATAGTTTCTGTAGAAAAACGCCCCTTTTGCCCGATTTCGGCATTGGATCAAAATTCTAATCCTCGGAATACTCAATGTATGACTGTGGTTAAAATTTTGATCCGCCTTGAACTCGAACAAAATTGACTGTTTTTCTACAGAAACTAAATAGTAACGGGGAATTTATTAGACATTTAGTTGACCATTGGATTTTTACATTGTATTCTCGATCCGGTAAGAATGGTGGACAAAGATCAACGGTTGCGGTCTGTGGACCGGTGTGAACTGTAAAATCGTAACGCCGGAATGGGCCATGTGTCTATAAACAGGATTGAAGCCATGTCTAAATCGGACGGGATGTTCCCCATCGGTTACATTTCACGAAAAACGGGATTGTCGCAACACGTCATCCGCGTGTGGGAGAGGCGTTATGCGGCGGTCACTCCCCGCCGGTCTACCGGAAACAGACGATTGTACTCCCAAAAAGACCTGTCCCGTCTGCTTTTGTTGCAGAAAGCCGTGTCCGCCGGACAGAATATTTCCAATGCCGTCAAACTTGACAATTCGGAACTGATTGAACTTGTCGGATCCACGAATAAATACCCGGAGCCTCTTGCCACTTCTGAAGAAAGAAGAGCCCCAAGCGATGGAAGCCAGGCGTTTGTGGAAAGGTGCGTATCGGCGGTGCTGACTGTTGAAAGCCGGTCTCTGGAAAGCGTATTGAGAGATGCGGCGGTGGATCTTTCCAGACTCTCTTTGATGGAAGACGTGGTATCGGTGCTTTTTCAAAAAATCGGACTTTTATGGTCCGAGGGATCCATCCGGATCATGCAGGAACATATGGCATCCAATATCGTGCATGGGTTCTTGTGGGATCTTTACAGGAGCGCCTTACCCGAAGACAGTGCACCGGTGATGGTGATTGCCACCCCTTCAGGTCAGTGGTGTCAGATCGGAGCCCTCATGGCCTGTGTGGCGGCATCAGACGCCGGCTGGGAGGTCCACTACTTCGGCCCGAATCTACCCGCAGAAGAGATTGCGTCATCCGCAAAACAAACCGATGCCGAGTACGTCGCTCTGGGTCTGTCCTATTCCGGGAACCCGGGCCACACCATTCGTGAACTGGAAAAGCTAAGGAAATGTCTCCCACCCCATGTGGAAATGGGTGTGGGGGGAAGTGCGGCCGCTGCCTATCGTGACACCCTGAAGGAAATTGGCGCTTACCGTTTTCGGGGATTGAAAGATTTCTCCCGTGCATTGGGCCAACAAGGTTTTCCTGCCCGCTGACCTCGATCCTTTGGAATTTTTGATTTGATAGTTATTTGGAGCTTATGATTTGGGTTTTGGAATTTCCCATTTTGGAAAAGGGAAGCCAATAACCGAACCATTCGCTTATTTTATACAGTATCTGTGGGACAGCACACTATATCGTCTGTTTATCGTGAAACTGCATGCGGCCTGTCCGCGATATACCATCCGAAGAGGTCCAGGAACGACCGGCTTTTCAATACACTGAAACCGGCAGCAGACAGTGCTTGCTGGAAATCTCTAAAATCGAAGCGATCTGTTTGGGGATGATCCATGAGCCGCCCCCAGAAGGGGTGGGTGATGTATCTTTTCAGGATCTCCTCTACATAGAAGCGCCCGCCGGGTTTCAAAACGCGGTACACTTCTTCTAAAGCGCTGCGCCAATCCACCACGTGATGGAGCGCACCGAATGTGAAGACCGCGTCGTACTGTTCGTCGCCAACCGGAATCGCCCGTGTATTTGCGACCCAAAAGGATATCGGATGGGACCGTTGACGCTTGTCATGCCGGGCGAAACGGACCATGTCGGGATCCAGGTCGAAGGCATCCACACGGTCGGCGCCGAAAAGACCGGTGATGATACCCGCCCCCGATCCGCCACCGCAACCGATCTCCAGAGCCCGTCCCCCATCCATGGGTCCCCCCATGGAAAACAGCTGACGGGACTCAAAATATCTCTGTGCAATGGATCGGACCGGATTCAACATCAGCATTCGTTCAAAAAGGTTCAGCTTCATGTCTTGCTCCGCTAAAAGAAAATGACGATGCCGCGGACCATATAGGACAACGATACGGTTGCCAGCATGCCGGTGCACCAGAGAATCAAAAACCACATCCACTGTTTTTGTCGTTCAGTAAGTGGCTTCATCAGATGCCTTTCCTCTAAAAAGATAGTAACAGTATCCAGTATAAAGCAGCACCACCGGCAGCATGACGGCCGTTCCCACCAGCAGAAGAGACTGGGATTCAGGAGCTGCGGCCGCCTGACGGAAAGTCACGGCAAAGGGAACCAGCCAGGGCCACAGGCTGATGCCGATGCCTGCATATCCGGTGAGAAACACGCCGATTCCAAGGAAAAAGGGCCGGACCTCTCTGCCGCTGCGAAGATCATGCCAGATAAGGGCAAACAATGCTACCGTTATCAACGGCACCGGCAACAGGTAAAAGAAGTTGGGCAAACTGAACCAGAGGTCCCGGACGCCTTCGTTCATCATCGGCATGCTGACACTCACCACCACCATAAAAAATCCCACGTACCCAAGTCCATAGGCCGCGCACCGCCGGGCCCATGTTTGGGTCTCTCCGTCCGTTTTCATGACCAGCCAGGTCGCACCGAGCACCGCATATCCACATAAAAGGGCAGCTCCTGTCATGACACTGTAGGCGTTCAACCAGTCGAAATGGCCGCCCGCATAACTTCGGCCCGATACCTGGATCCCCTGAACGATGGCGCCCAGGATCACACCCTGGAAGAATGCGGCGGTCATGGAGCCATAATGAAATACATAACCCCAGATGACCCGCCACCGTCCGACGGTTTTGAAACGGAACTCGAACGCCACCCCTCTCAACACCAGACCCAGAAGCATGCCGATCACCGGCATGTACAAAGCGGGCATGAATATGGAGTAGGCCATGGGAAATGCCGCGAACAATCCGCCGCCCCCCAAAACCAACCAGGTCTCGTTCCCATCCCAGAAAGGGGCGATGGAGTTCATCATGCGATCCCGGCATCGGTCGGAAGGGGCGAAGGGGAAAAGAATGCCAACCCCCAGATCGAAACCATCCAGTATGACATAAAGCAGGATGGCAACGAGGATCAAGCCGTACCAGATCATGGGAAGATTCAAAAAATGGCTCAAATCAAGCATGGCCGCCTCCTTTTTCCGTGACCCATACCGGAGGCAACGGCGGCCGCCCCACACCATGATCACCGTAGGTGTCCTCTCTTGCGACCGGTCCCCTGCCGATGAGCCGGAGAATATAAAGCATGCCGCACCCAAAAATAAAACCGTAGATGATGACAAAGGCGCTAAGGGATACCGCAACGGTTTCGCCCGCCACCGGTGACAACGCCTCCGCAGTGCGCATGAAGCCGTAAATGATGTATGGCTGGCGTCCAATTTCCGTGACAAACCAACCGGCCAGAACCGCGATAAACCCGCTAGGGGCCATGGTCATGCACCAGTATTGAAACCACCGGGAGTCGAAGAGCCGTTTGCGGAAGTAGAGAACCGCCGCCATGATGCCAGTGAGGATCATCAGCATACCGATTCCGACCATGACGCGGAAACACCAGAACACCCATGCAACCGGCGGGCGGTCTTCGCGGGGCCATTCTTTCAGTCCTTTGACCTCACCGTTGGGATCGTGCGTGAGTATCAGGCTGGAGAGATAAGGGATCTCGATAGAAAATCGCGTGGTCTCCCTTGCCGTGTCGGGCCATCCGAAGAGCTTTAACGGGGCCCCGCGCTGGGTCTCCCACAGGCCTTCCATGGCCGCCACCTTGGCCGGTTGATGCTCAAGGGTGTTAAGGCCATGCAGGTCTCCGACCACCAATTGCGTCGGCGCTACGAAAACCGCCATAATCATTGCCATCCCCAGCATGAGGCGGGCATGATCTTTGCTGCGGTTGCGCCACAGGTAATAGGCGCCCACCCCCCCCACCACAAAGGCTGTCGTGAGGTATGCGGCGATAATCATGTGGACAAACCGGTAAGGGAAGGAGGGATTGAAAATCACCGCTATCCAATCGGTGGGATAAAACAGGCCATCCGGACCGATCCTGAAACCTGCCGGAGTCTGCATCCAACTGTTGGCAGACAGGATCCAAAATGCGGATATGACGGTTCCGACAGCCACAATGATGGTAGAGATAAAGTGCATTCTCGGACTGACGCGGTTCCAACCGAACAACATCACGCCAAGAAACGAAGCCTCCAGAAAAAAGGCAGTGAGAACTTCGTATCCCAACAGCGGGCCCAGCACGTTGCCTGCCCGATCCGAAAACACCGACCAGTTGGTGCCGAACTGAAAGGACATGACCACGCCGGAAACCACTCCCATGCCGAAGGTGACGGCAAAGATCTTTACCCACATGCGATAGGTTTCCTCGTAGACCGGTTTCCCGGTTTTCAGCCACCGCCATTCAAGGACGGCCAGCCAACTGGCGAGGCCGATGGTAAAGGCTGGAAACAGGATGTGGAAAGAAACGGTGAAAGCGAACTGTATTCGCGACAATAACAGCGGATCGAGTGGGTCAAACATATCGTTGTCACCTCCATGAATGCTTGCGCCCATTCGCTTTTCTGCCGACATACTATCTTTGCAGGAAAATAGTCATCTCAGGCAAATGGAGAAACAGGCTTAATTTTGTCTAATTATAAAATAGACAATTTATAGACAATGTCAACGATAGGGGGCTATTTGCCTATTCTCCGGTTTTAATGGTTTTGGCCCACCAGCTTACTCTCAGGGGCCTACCCTTGTGGTTTTGTCTGGAATGTATATTCTATTCTATGAAACTTTAGGGCGCTTGCCCTTATTCAAAGTTTCCGAGCGGCCTGAAATGTCGTACCAACGGTCTTTGGCGGAAGGTTACGAATCGGCAGGGGGCTCTAGTTAAACTCTGCCGAAGCCGCGACGGAAAATAACTGTACAGAATAGAACTCATCTCAGAATAAAGATTTTTGTTCCCTCCGGCTACGGCGGATGCTCATCAAGGCGGAGCTGAGCTTCAGCCCTTCCGCTCACAGCGGGATCTTGGAACGTCATACTCAAGTATGTCGAGGACTTGAAGCGAGGCTCCAGCACCGAGTTTGGGGCAAAAGATTATTTTGAGGTGGGTTCCAATAAAAAGGAGCCGAAAATGAGCGATACTGAAGACAAAACCCTGTGTGCACTTCAAGAGGAAGGGTTTATTGAAACCCACATGGAAGAGTTCAAAAAACTGATTCAGCCCGCGCAGTTTTTCTGCAAGAACTGCGGCCGCAGTGCGGTGAGCGACAACAATCTCTGCAACCCGGAATCCACCACCTAGCATTGGCATTGCCACAAACGCCCCGGATCTTTTCGAAATCGTCAGGTTCGGGGCGTTTGGATCAGATAAGGACCTGATAATTCCATCTCCCGTAAAACCCCTTCTCCCTCAGGTGAACCGTGACCTCCACAGAAAAGACAACTTTGGGGCTATCCTTGCATCGGCCTGAAATGATCCCATTTATCGCCCGGCAGATGGAGCGGCATGACACCATCGTACTGGAAGAACCACCGGATGAAGGGTTTTCGCGAATGCTGACAAAGTCGCTTGAGGTGGATGACTATCTCATGCCCCTCGACGTGGAGTATCCATTGTTCAGTCGACAAATGTGCGGCCTGCTTCGAGATCTCCATGCATCGGGCAAGCGTATCGTACAGGTCGAGCCCTATTTGGCGGCTTTGGTGCGTGTTCACACGGCCTTTGCCGATGGCCATGGTCCCGATCGGCTGGATCGGAAATCGCTTCTCTATCCAGTTTATATGGCAGAGCATAACGCCACCGCTGCCTTGATGGATTACTACCGGACCGTGATGACCGGCACTTTCGATGAGACACTGCAGGCAATCTGCCGGTTTGCCCGAACGGATGCCGCACGCTTCCGACTCCGGGATTCCCTCCGTGTCCAGGCACTGGTCTCCCGGGTCCAGTCCCATGCCGCCGTGTACATTGAGGCCGGCCCGATGCACTATCACCTGTGGACGCTGCTGAGGCATCATGTAAGATCACCTCGACGCCTGAAGGTATTGTTTCTCACCGACATCGCTTTGCGAACCATCGGCAAAAAGGGGCGGCTGTATGGCCCCGGGGATCGGTTGACCCTCAGATATCTCTATCACCCGAAAAAACAAGATGACGGTCAGGATATCATCCTGGCCGCCCGGGCATTGATTCATTCAAAGATCATCGAAAAAGAGGAGAAGCCCAACGCTATCGAAGGCCTGCCGCACCTTCGCAATGAATGGGACTGCAACGGCATGGTGTCCGGATTGTCGCTGGCGGACTGCCGCAGGCTATTTCCGTTGCTTCGCGGTGTCGAAACCGTAAAAGCGTTCCAAATCGTAAAAGCGTACCGGGAAGAAACACTTGCCATGGGTTCGGTCACGGCAGGCGAGCCTCGGGCCACAAGACCTCAACTGCATTAAACCCGAAGATTCCTCGATGAAACTGCCGACTTTACTTTGCCGGAAGTGCGCTTAGTTTTATTGGATACGATTTTACCCGCCATAAACAACAGGAGGAAATCATGAATGTGTCAGGCGATATTTTTGACGTGTTGGAACAGGACGAGAAATTTAGAGGCGTAATGAAACGTCTGTTGGAGATGTCCATAACTCTGTCCTTTAACGGAATCGTCATCACAACGGCCGAACCCGGTTATCCAATTGTCTACACCAATGCGGCTTTTTGTGAGATGACAGGCTACTCGCCCGATGAAGTCATGGGCAAATCCCCGTCCATGTTGCAGGGCCCCCTTACCGATTCCAAAGTCCTGGAGCAATTGAGCCAGGATATTGCGGCGGACAACATTTTTCACGGAAGTGCGGTCAATTATCGGAAGGACGGATCCACCTTCACAATGGAATGGAAGATCATTCCGGTTCACAATCAAAGCGGCGAGACAACGCACTATCTTGCCATTCAAAGAGACGTGACCCCCATGAAGCGGTTGGATATTCAATGACCTTGATAAGAACCATTCGGGTTTACCTGCTAACCGCGATTGTCTTTTTTGCCATCGACCTTCTCTGGCTGGGAGTATTTGCCAAAGAATTTTATAATCGGCACCTCGGTCACTTTCTCAGCGATTCGGTCAACTGGCCTGCCGCCATGGCTTTTTACGCCATTTACATCGCCGGCATCATGGTGTTTGTCATTATTCCGTCGCTGGACGCAGACAAAACCCTATCAAAGACCGCTCTTACGGGCGGCTTTCTGGGCCTTTTCGCCTATTCGACATTCGATTTGACAAACTACGCATTGGTGGAGGGCTGGCCCTTCACCGTGGTGTGGGTCGATATGATCTGGGGAACGGGACTCACCGCTGCGGTGTCATTGATCAGTGTCGGATTGTCGCGCAGAATTCTTTAATTTCGATTCGTTTCCAAATGTGTCTGAAATATAGATGAAATCGCATCGATACATTCATCAATTGTATGGTACACATAACCGGCCAGCAGTTGACCCTCATGATAAACATCGACGGCCGGCGTGAAGGGCGGCTTGGCAAGAAGCGCATTGACCACTGCGTCCGAATCTTCTCTTCGGCATCCCAGGACAATGCCACTATCCGGTGGATTGTCCGGGTCATGTTCGGGAATCGGTTGCGGTTCTCCCTGACCTCTTTTGTATAACATCTGAAAACGGACGCTCGGCGGCAGATAAACGGCACAGGCATCTGTCGGAACCACTATCGTTTTGTAGAGTTTTTCAAAAAGGAATCGTTCATTCGATTCCATTTTTTGAAAAGTGATCAATCGGCCCTCTCTGAGAAACGGATTCATTTGCATCAAAAGGTTTATGAGCATACGATGCCATCCCTCGACTGAATCGTTTGGGCCTGCGGGTGAACGGCTTTCAATAATATCGGCAATGCGGTCATTTTGTCGGCGCTCATGGGATTTCATTTAGGGGCCTCTTTTTTTTCAATTGCTCCAGCCATCATGGAATAGAGTGCCAGCAGTTCCTCCCCAGGCGAGAGAGGCGTGTCCATATGCCACAGAGCCGCGATTCGATCGTATCCGATCCCTATTTTCTCGCAGCAAAGACGTGCCTGATGCCAGGTCGGCAGCCACACCAATTTGTCTACGATTGATTCTTTGGTGCCGAAAATGTCAATAAAGCGTGGCATGCTGAGGATGAAGTATATCCGGTTGGGAAAGGGAGAGGAAACGCTTATGAACTCACGGGGATCCAAGACAAAACAACCCACATGGGGTTCGAAAGGCAGACCGAGTTGTTTTAGCTTTTCTGCCATTCTTGCGTGCCGATGATCAAACGGTATGGGCGGAATATCCTGATCAGGATCGAATAAAACAGGCTTCATGCTGATTCTCCTATGTCCAAGGGTACAACGAGTAACGGAAGCAATACATTGTCGGTTGCTCGTTTGATGTTGTGCCGTCAAAGATAAGACGTATTCATGCCCATGACAAATAGAAGTCAATATTTGCTGATTTTTTTAAAGACTCAGCGAGGGAAAAGGGCGGTTTCGTCAAATTTGGCTGCATCAGAGGGCTTGATCCGTGTAAAAACATTCCTCCCATCCAAAATTGATGATGGGTCAACATTAAATTCGGAAGCCTGTTGAATGAAGATTTATCGACTGAAACGAGAACAGTATTTACCTGTTTCCCAGGAAAGCGCATGGCGGTTTTTCTCCCAACCGATCAACCTGTCCGAAATTACCCCCCCGTGGCTCAAGTTCCGACCGACACAAAAAGCACCCAACGACATTTATGCCGGACTGATCATTTCTTATCGTTTAAAACCGATTTTGGGCGTACCCGTCACATGGATATCGGAAATCACCCACGTGCGCGAACCGGATTATTTCGTTGACGAACAGCGCTCCGGACCCTATAAATTCTGGCACCATCAACATTTCTTCAAAACCGTCGGCAGCGAAACTCAGGTGCGCGATGTCGTCCACTATGCCATTGGATATGGTTTAGCGGGTCGCCTGGTGCATCGATTCATGGTATCCCCAAAATTGGCAGATATATTTGACTACCGACATGAAAAGTTAAAACGGATGTTTCGCCCCCCTGTCCAGCAGAAGTTCGATCCGAATGGCTCAGGAATGACAAATCTTACAGTCAATTCCGATTAAGGCTGGAAGTAAAGCATGTTTTTGGCTTCCAGTCCCTAAACCATTATACCGGGATGGTGACAACCGGAACAGTCGTGCATTTCAAAACCCTTTCGGCCACACTGCCGAAATCAAAGTGAGCTTCGCTTCCCCGGCTGGCCATGACCACGATGTCGATCTTTTCATCCTGGATGAATCGCAGTATCTCTTTGGGTGGATCGCCGACACTGATGTGACGAAAATACAAGGGGCACTGGTTGAGAAACTTGTTGCAAATATCATCAAGCCGTTTTTCCGCGAGCTCTTTCTCAAGCCGCTGCATTTTTTCCTTCTCATTGGGGTCGAAATCCCCGTAATGTGCGCCAAAGGAGGGGTAGTCTTTCATGACGTACAGGATGTGGATTTCGCACCCGTATTTTTCTGCCAGAGATGTTACGAGCGGCAATGCCGTTGCCGCATTTTCCGAAAAATCGGTCGGCCAGAGAATTTTGTCGATTTTCATTGCTTCCTCCTGACTGGATTATAATCTGATTTTCTTCTCCAATTTAGTTGAAGAAGAAGGATCCAAGGGTTCGAGGGGTCAAGGATCCATGGGTTTGTTATCTAAAGACTTTATTGACGCTCTCAGCGTTCTTTCGATATTTTCTATATCTTCTTGTACTTATAAGACTTAAGCATTTCACTTGACCCCTTGGGACCTCGGATCCTTGGATCCTTATACACAAGATCCGTTCAATGTGAATGTGAAACGAATCGGTCCTTACTTTACATCTAATCGAGAGATGACCCTATGTTTACACGTTATTGTTATACAGCACACGCATGTTTTCAATATACAATTTTTAGATGGGTTATAGTTGACTGTGACTGCGGAATAACGGTTTGAAAATGCTGTGCCGAAGAAAAATACCGCGTTGTTTTGATCGGCATGCTTCACCTTCTCGCCCGTACCTTTGATCAAACAGAAAAAGCGATAGACATTGATCGCCGGCGCTACATGTGTTTATAATCAGTCGTAAAAATAATGAAAAAGTCGTCGGGCGATATGAGACATCGGCGGATCATCCAGTTCGATAAACGCACGCAATGAAGAAGGTAAATATGCTATCTCAATTTAACGATGAGGTGTTATTAAAAGGGCCGATTGCCGTGTTGCCGCAGAATTTAAACACCCGGTGGCTCAAGCGGGTCCAGAAACAGTGTGATGATTTCTTGGATAGAAATTTTTCTGAAAATGAGTGCCGCCTTGTGGAGGATATCAAAGAAGATCTGCTGATCGCCTGTGTGTTGCAGATCCTGCAATATCAGCGACAAGGAAATGCGCAGCCAAGCATCGAAGAGGTGGTCGAAGCAGCAACGGTATTTTCTGTCTGCATGACGATGGAATCCGTTCAGAGGGAATCGGATATCGGCCTCATCCCGCCCGGTTTAGACAACATCTTTGATACCGGGCGGATTAGAGAATTCAAAAAACACCACCCTGACTTTATTGAAATTCTCGACAAAGCGTGCATCATCAGAAACGACAACCCGGGATGGATACAGAGTTTGAAGAACAAAGTTTTCTCGATGCTTTTGGGTACCTGAACCACAAACCGAGAATTGACCGCTTATCGATACCAAAATGAGATCGATGATTAAATTCGAGACTCTCCTCGATGCCCCTGCCTCGGGGATTTGGCAGCTAATTACGGACACAGAAACCTGGCCTTGCTGGGGTCCATCCGTGCGCAAGGTGGACAGCCCAAAGCGATTCATCCGTTCGGGTTTGAAAGGCAGGATCATGACACCTTTTGGGAACTGGGTTCCCTTTCGCATCGAGCAATGCCAACCGAACCGTTATTGGGACTGGCGGGTATATGGCATACCCGCGACAGGGCATCTCGTGGAGCCCATGGACAGCCACACATGTAGATTGACATTCACCGTTCCGGCATGGGCGCCCTTTTATGGATTGGTTTGTCGAATGGCCCTTAACAGAATCAAACAATTGCCAATGGCTACTTCAAAGGCGGTGTCTTGATGAAACGAGTGCTGATTACCGGAGCCACGGGTTTCATCGGCCTCGAAGTGTCCAGACAATTGTCGACACGCGGCATCAAACCTCGCCTGATGGTTCGCAGGCCCCTTAGGGGCATCATGCTGAAGCATCTGGATGTTGAAATCAGACAAGCAGATTTACGAAGTCCGAGCAGCCTCCTGCGTGCAATGGATGGTATGGATACCGTCATCCACCTTGGGGCGCGGGCGGCATTCGAATCCTATTCCCGGCTTTTTCCTTCCGTCGTCAAAGGCTCTGCAAACCTCATGAAAGCTGCGGCCGCCGTTGGGGTTCGCCAAGTTGTTTTCGGCGGCAGCCTAATGGTTTATCCGGAGGTGCCGGAAGGTATCGATCAGGCGACACCTCCGGCGCCTTTGTCAGGCTATGGGCGGGCCAAACTCGAGGCCGAAAAACACATGCAGGCCATCGCGGAAACGGCAGGCATCCGCTTTTCGTCATTGCGTCTGCCACATGTATACGGTGCCTACAGCCTGCTTTTCGACCAGGTGAGGCACGGGAAAATCATTTTTCCCGGCAGAGGAAGCAATCGGTTTGCCCACCTTCACGTGGGGGATGCGGCGCGCGCCCTGATTCATGCCGCCGAGGCAGCCTTGGAGGGCGATTGGGTGATTGCCGACGAACATTCCTGTGTCTGGAACGATTTTTTCGAGACGGTCAAAACCTATTATCCGCGTCTTCGGACAACCCACGTGCCGAAATCTATTGCGTATGCCGGCACACGGCTGCTCGACGTACTATATCCCTTGGTCGGTCAAACCAATCCTTATCCGAGTGGTGCGATATCCTGCTGGAACATGCAACTTCCGGTTGTTCGAGGCACGCTGCCGCAGGTGCTCGGCATCGAGCCCGAGTATCCCACCATACACGACGGTATCCCGGCCGTACTCGATGACGCCATTTCGTTTTACTGGCTGCCCTCCAACCTCGATCGCGTTTAGCGGGGCCTGTACTTTTTTTAGAACACGGATCGATTGTAGACATCTCAAAATGGCATCTTAAATCGATTTGGGTTATGAATTTAAAGGTCCGAGGAAAAAATCGCCATTTTTCGATTCGTCTATCTGGTGGGTTGACCCAATGGAAAGACCGATGACTGCCGGCCTGACGGGTCAAACGCCGATTTAGCGCTTGCCAAACCGTGATCGTTTCTTTAATATCCGGTCATCGCGATTTCACTGTAGCCGCCGCACGCGGTCGTTAACCAACCGGTTCGGACCGATGCGGTGGCCATTTCCATGTCCAACCTTCTCATCAGGACCGGTTCAAAAATGTGCATCTGGCACTGAAAAGGGCCTCCTGATCCGGTCGAAAGGAGCCCTAGGATGCTGGATTTCAACCTGAGTCCCGAACTTATCGATCTTCGTCAACGGGCGCGCGAATTTGCCACAAACGAGCTGTTGCCGATCGCATGGCAGTATGATCAATTGGATGAATTTCCGCTTGACATTATCGGCAAAGCCGATGCCGCCGGTCTGGCCAACGTCGGCATACCCACTGAGTATGGCGGAATGGGATACGGATACCTGGAAGGGGTCATCCTTACCGAGGAGTTCGCCGCAGCTTGTCCGGGTTTGGCGACCAGCCTTTTCGACAATTCACTGGGGATGGAGCCCCTCATCCTCTCTTCCAACACGTCTCTCAAGGGCAAGTACCTCCCGAGAATTTTAAAAGAGGGGAAGCACATCGCATTTGCGACATCTGAACCGACCATGGGTTCCGACGTTGCGGGCATGCGATGCACGGCCACGGACGATGGGGAGAGTTACATCCTCAACGGCACCAAATACTGGGTCACCAACGGAGGGGTGGCCGATTACATATCCATTTTCGCCACCGTGGATCCCGGAAAATCGCATGAAGGCATCTGTGCGTTCGTCGTCGAGAAAACTTGGGATGGCGTCCGGGCCGGTCGCCCCATTCCCAAATTGGGTCAGCGCACCTCCAACACGACGGCGATCGACCTTAAAAACGTGCGGGTGCCCAAGGAGAACATGTTGGCTCCCCCGGGAGAAGGGTTTGTTCTGGCGATGCAGACATTTGCCCGCACTCGACCCGCCATCGGTGCCTTTGCAGTGGGCACCGCCCGATCGGCCATGGAGTTTGCCATCGACTATGCCAAAAAGCGACGGGCGTTCGGCAGCAAGATCGGAAATTTCCAGGCCATCCAGTTCAAAATCGCCGAGATGTATCAAAAAGTTGAAACCTCACGCCTGTTGGTTTGGAAGGCGGCCTGGGAAGCAGACAACGGGATGGATCCGAACGTCAACGCCTCCGTTGCCAAAATGTACGCCACCGAAGCGGCATGGGAAGTGGTGGACCAGGCCCTTCAGATCATGGGCGGATATGGTTACACACGGTTTTACCCTGCAGAAAAACTCTTGCGCGACGCGCGACTGTTCCGGGTTTACGAGGGCACCAGCGAGGTACAGCGAATCATTCTGGCTGCACACGCCATGGGCGCCTATCAGCCGGTCATGCCGCCGCTGGAAGACCTGCCCCTCGAACATCTCGGGGATCGGCTCGGAGACAGATCCGGAGAAGAAGAAGGCCCCGCCTGGCGATGCCGGATTTGCGGATATGTACATCGCGGCGAATTGGCACCTGAGGAGTGCCCATATTGCTTTTTCCCCTCGAACGCTTTCAAGAAAGCTGGCGGTTGACGCTACTCTGCGATCTCTATGTTACCGGCGTATCTACCGGCAACGGCATCATCTACACAATTTTCAAGTTCATCATCCGTGGCCAGTTTTCGGTCTTTCAAGGCATTGAGAGGACAGATAAACGCGTTGCCGGCATCATCTTTTACCCTTACCCAGAGATCTTTTTCATTTTTTTGAGCCATATTCATACTCCTATGGTTGCTTAATCGCGGTATGCCTGTACCAAATTCATGTTCAGATTCTTACTACATTACATTTTCTTCGACACACCGAAGAAACGTTCGGGAGATTTTTCCCGGCCATTTTCGATGACATATTCGAGCTCCTTGGCCAGCGGAGAACCCATTGAAACAAGCGTCTCATGATCCTTCAAGGCCATGTCCGTGCTCCCCATCTGAACGTGCAGTACGCCGCGGTACATGTGGGGCTCGGGCAGGCCGGGCTTTAGTTCGATGGCGCGATTGTAGTGGCCCATCGCTTCCTCAAAATGACTTTTGCCCTGTTTTCTCAGGGTGTAGGCCAAGTTGTTGTGCGCTTCCGGGAAGCTTTCCCTGCGTTCGATGGATTTCCGGAACCATTTCTCTGCTTTTTCAAATTGCTTTTCCATCATCAGTTCGACGCCCCTGTTGTAGTCCTTTATTTCACGGGCGATATCGGGCGTCACTTTTGGGCTGCCTGCTGCCATGGCCACAGAAACGGCCACAAACTGGAAGAATATCAGTTGAATTAAAGTTTTCATGGTCAAGTCCTTTCGCCTCACTTATCTGTCTACTGCATTTGTGAAATCTGATTATCATTTTTTGGAATCCCGATCCATTTTCACTCCTACGCCTAAGTTGACAGGTCGTGGTGACCGGAATGGCTATGCCTCATTACCGATCAACAGTTTGCATTCTCTGCTCTCCGGCGCCGCGATGAGCACACCGGCAAACAGAAAAAACGGCAGGGCCAAAAACAAACCGAAGATCGAAAGAAACAAAGAGCCGGCAAAGGCAAGAACCAGGCCGAGCGGCAGAATGACGAAACCCATCACACGGCTCGAGTTTTTTTCCGTGACACATTTATTCTTATTCATCGCTAATCTCCTATCTTCTGAGCGGTTGTCTTTATGTGTAGCTGCAACATCATAACTATAGTCACCTAACTCCAAATTGAAACGACAGCACTTTAGGGATTTTTTAGTAGTCATTTACCCTCAATAGATGGCGACACCGGAAGGAATGCGCGTTTGCAGACACCTAATCCAGAATTCGGTCTTCGATATCGGCTTGTTGACAATGTCGAAATTATGCCGATTCTTTACTTAGACATAATATAGACACAATTGTACCATCAACCTTAGATCCTATAAAAGGAGACAACCAATGAAAACGATTCATATTCTGATGTTTACCCTGGCAGCCGTCCTGCTGTCGACACTGGCATTTGCAGACCATTATCACAAGGGCTATGGCTACCATCACGGATGCGGCTATGGCATGACCAACTGGAACATGGGCACGCTAGATGGGGACAACGACGGTGCCGTAACCTTTGAGGAATTCGGAAAGACTCAGACTGATAGACTCCGTTCGGCTTTTAACCTCATCGACACCAACAAGGACGGTGAAATCGACGAGTCGGAGTGGAATGAGCTCAAACGAGTGCATGGAATCGGCGAAGACAATGCGTCATGAAATGCTGATTCCGACCTGGAATTCTCCAACCCTTATCAGTTGAACAGTGGCCCGACCCAGTCGATGACATATTTACGATGTGGCGCTTATTGTGTCGGACCACTGAATGAATGGTCCTTTAAGATCCGCTCAGCCGTCTGTCGTCCAGACAGCAGCGCCCACTGAATTCCTGGAACGGAGTTGTATTCCCCGCATATGTAAATACCGTGTTTCACTCCGGCCATGGGTTTTGTGGGGTCCGGCATGGGGGATGGTTGTTCGGGCAGGGCATGTGAGATTCGAATGGTTTTCAGATGGCGCCAGTCTTCGACCTCAGGTCCGAACCAATCGGTCAACTCCCGACGCACCTTTTGTTCCACGCTGGCGTCGTCTGCGGACAGACCTCCAATCACCACCACCGAGATCAGTTCCTGGCCGTCCGGCGAATAGGACGGAGCCACGACGCTGGGGACCGTCACACTGTTGACCCATCCCTTTCCGCTGCCGTTGAGAATCAGAAAGGGTTCCGCTATGGGAGGTTTTGGGGAACTGAAATACAGGCACTGTTCCCCCCTGGAAGGGAGTATTTCGGATGAATTCAAAAGACGCACGGTTTCGGGTCCTTCAGTGGCGAAAACGACGGCTCTTCCCCGTATCCGCTCGCCGCTTTTTAAAACGACTTCTCGCCTTGAAACCGATGCCACCTTCGCACCGGTTCGTATTTTTTCCTCCGGCAGACCCTCTGCCAATTGTCGGGCGATGGCTTCCATCCCCCTGCTGGGCAGCGCAACATCCCCTTGGGAAAATACCCTGAGGATATAGCGAAATACACGGCTCGACGCACCGATATCCGGATCAAGGCAGACACCTGCGAAAAATGGCCTGAAAAAACGCTGTATGATCTTTTCGGAAAACCGCTCTGAACGCAGGAAATCGAGGGTCGGCACATCAGGCGCCCGAAAAAGATCGGACACTGTGGCGCGTCGAACATGGTGCGCCAGGTGTAAAATCCGGAGGCGATCACCGATTGATCCGATCGGTGCTGTCAGGGTGCTCCAAAGGTCACCGGGACGCCTGATGGGGTCCGAGACACGGTAAAACCTGCCCTCGATGCGGATCATCGCCCCAGGGGCAAACGGTTTAAGCTCGAGTCGATCGTAATCCAGAAGACGACGGGCCTCGGGATATGCGGTTTGCAGCACCTGAAACCCGTAGTTTAACAGAAAGCCCTCAACATTTTCGGTTTTGAGTCGCCCGCCGATTCTATGATCCGCCTCCAGCAAAACAAAGGGAACATTTTCCTTCATGAGGTGCTGGGCACATGACAAACCCGAAAGACCCGCACCCACGATGATGATATCGGTCTCACCACATTTTTCCAGGGAATCGATCTTTCTATCGTTATCGGTTATCATGTGCTACCTCATAATTAAAATTCGGTTCATCACAATTAGGCGTACTTCTGGTAGTGTAAAGGTGTCATTTGAAACGAAAAAAT
>Ga0066187_1000114_pt1 | contig 35416 bp, 26 predicted proteins | sample WorMetexBAHAMAS1_FD_58706 | JGI IMG/M metagenome (GOLD analysis project Ga0066187, IMG submission 58706) | Marine gutless worms symbiont microbial communities from Max Planck institute for Marine Microbiology, Germany - Inanidrilus exumae... | ecosystem: Host-associated > Annelida > Digestive...
CCCATCTCGCCTATGATAAAATAATGGGCCCTCCCGTGGTACCTGAACCGGTACCGGTTCCGAACCAGGCGGTGTATATCGTCAAGGGACCGGCTGGTGAAGCGGAACCGGCTGGATTAACCCCCGGTCTTCGGGTCAAGACAGGACAGAAACTGGCACTGGCCGGTGACAGCGGTGCCTATGCCCTGTCCAGCGTCACGGGAAAGATTGCCAGTGTCACTGGATACTCCGGTGATTTCGGAGATGCCTGGACCCGCATCGTCATTGACGTTGCCGATGAGGAGCAAACAGATGACGGTTTTGCAGCCGATGGCGGGGATATTGATCTTGCCGTAGCCGTCAATTATTTCCAGCCGCTTCCAGGTGCGCCGGCTCTCTCTTCCCTTACCGACTCTGACAGGCCGATCCACACCATCATTGTCAACGGGGTGGACAAGGACCTTCTCTCCACCACTGCCATGCATACCGCAACGTCTGATATCGATGCGGTCACCAAGGGAATCGGCGTACTAAAAAAGATCTCCGGAGTGGATCACATTATCCTGACCGTCCAGCGGGATGCCATACCCGGTTACGGACACATCGGCGCCGAAGCCAAGCCGGTGGATGCGGTCTATCCTGCCGGTTTTCCCATCAGCATCATGCGGGATGTACTGGGACTGGCCGTGCCCAATGGGAAAACCCCGGAGGACCTCGGGGTCTGCTTTATCAGCGTGGAAGGGGTGGCTTCCATCGGCCGGGCCGTGGAAAACGGACAACTACCGTGTGACAAGATCATGACCCTTGTGGACCGGGACGGTAGCCGGAGACTGGTGTCGGCCCGTGTGGGGACCCCAATCGGAGATGTGTTCAAGACGTTCGGCATCAGCGTAAAAGAAAAGGACCAGATCATCCTCGGCGGTCCCATGACCGGTCAGGCCATTTTTTCGGAAACTCACCCGGTGCAGCCGGACACCGACATGATCATCGTTCAAGATGGGGCGGATATCCCCATGGCTTCGGGTTATCCCTGCACCAACTGCGGCGATTGTGTGCGGGTCTGTCCAGTCAACGTTCCCGTCAACATGCTGGTTCGATTCCTCGAGGCCGGGGAATATGAGGAGGCGGCGGACGCTTACGATCTATATTCCTGTATCGATTGCGGTTTGTGCACTTATGTGTGCATCGCAAAGATTCCGATTTTCCAATATATCAAGCTGGCCAAGTATGAGCTCGACCGGATCAATACAGCGGAGGCGGCCAATGAGTAATAACAAGCAATTCATCGTTTCCCATGCGCCTTTCTGGCATGACGGAAGCAGCATTTTTGAGAAGAACTATACGACGATGCTGGCCCTTCTGCCGGCTCTTTTCCTGGGACTGGCGACTTATGGCGGACTGGCGGTGGGTGTAATCGCCCTATCAGTTTCCTCCGCCATCTTTTGGGAACTGGCCATGAACCATGCCACCAAACGGCCCATCACCATCGGGGATGGCCAGGCTGCCCTGATCGGGCTTCTTTTTGGTATGATGCTACCGGCTACCATGCCGTGGTGGGCGGTCCTGACTGGAACCTTGGTGGCGGTGGTGATCGGGAAGGAGATTTTCGGGGGCATCGGCAGCAATCCCTTTAACCCTGCCGCCCTTTCCGTTGCGATTCTCATGGTTTCCTGGAAGGATCTGTTCAATTTCGATGCCATGCTTCTCAACTATGACCTCGGTTTTGCCATGGCGTACCCCTTGGCGTCACTGAAAAATTTCGGGGTTTCTTCCGTTGCCCATTTGGAACCGCTGGAGCTGTTGTTTGGACGGCAGACGGGGGGCATTGGCGCCACTTTCGGCGGAGGGCTGATTCTCGGTGGTTTTTTTCTGTGCGTGCGAGGCTTTATCCGATGGGAAATTCCCATTTCTTTTCTGGCGAGCCTATTCCTCACCGCTCTGATGTTCCACATCGCCGATCCGGCCCGGTTTGCAGGACCTTTTTTCCATATGTTTACGGGTTACACCCTCCTCGGTGCCTTTTTTCTTGCGACCGACGATTCATCCTCGCCCGTCAACTTCATTCCCATGCTGCTTTACGGAGCCCTGGGGGGGATGATGACGGTGCTGATCCGTAACATCGGTGTATATGTGGACGGTGTTGTTCTGGCCATTCTGGTGGCGAATCTCTTAAGTCCGATCCTGGACAAGATTCGTCCCAAAGCGATGGGAAAGGTTGTCTAAGATATGCGAGAAATGATTAATATGGTGGTTATCCTCCTCGTACTCTGCGTCGCCTCCGGCAGCCTGCTGGCAGCCGTTAAGAACGGGACCAACGAACGGATTGAAAACCAGGTGTTGAACTTCGTTAAGGGGCCGGCGATCCGATCCATTATGGAAGGTGCCGCCAACGATCCCATCTCCGACCGGTTTTCCCTGAAAGTGGGAGAAAAGGATCAAAGCTTCTTTGTTGGTGTCTTTGACGGTGAAGCCACCTCCGTGGCCTTTGAAACCGTCGGTAAAGGCTACGGTGGAGATGTGGGCCTCATGGTGGGAATTGATGTTAAAAACGGCGAGCTGCTGGGTGTCGGTGTGACCACCCATGCGGAAACTCCCGGGATGGGTGCGCTGGCAAAGGACGATCCCAAGTTCTCTGCCCAGTTCAAGGGCCTCCCCCTGCAGGATAAATATGCGGTGGGCGGCGGCCAGATCAACGCCATAAGCGGCGCCACCATCACCTCCAATGCCGTGTGCCAGGCGGCCAGCGATGCCGTCAAAATATTTAAGGAATTGAAACCGCAGCTTTCCGAGAAGATGAAAGCAACTGCCAAGTAGGAGATAAAATGGCGAAATCACTCGCACAGGAGTTTGTCAAGGGACTTTGGGAAGAGGTGCCGCCCTTTCGGCTGGTACTGGGTCTATGTCCCGTTCTGGCTGTGACCAAAACCGTGGAGAACGGATGGGGGATGGGCGTTGCCACCACCTTCGTGCTATTGGGTTCAAACCTGCTGGTTTCCCTGCTGCGCAAGGTGATCCCCGGGAAGGTACGTATCGCCTGCTTTATCATCATCATCGCGACCTTTGTCACCCTTGTGGAACTGCTCATGCAGGCTTTCGCCTACGGGCTGTTCCTTAAACTGGGGATATTTATCCCACTCATCGTGGTCAATTGTGTCGTATTGGGAAGGGCGGAAGCATTCGCTTATAAGAATCCCGTGCTTCCCTCCATTGCGGATGCTCTGGGTATCGGCATCGGTTTCACCTGGGCGCTTTCAGCCCTTGGTGCCGTTCGGGAATTTCTGGGCAACGGCACCATCACCATCTGGGAAAGTCCACTTTTCAGCATGCCGCCTTCATTTCAACCGTTTACCTTTATGGTGGAAGCGCCGGGGGCCTTTGTCGGCCTCGGTTTGATGCTGTGCTTTATGAATCTTGTTGGGAACAAATAGGAGTCCGACCATGGGCGATTATATCATCCTCGCCGTCAGCTGCATTCTCATCAACAACATCCTGCTGGCCCAGTATCTGGGCAACTGCCCGTTTCTTGGGACCTCAAAGAAGATGGAAACCGCCGTGGGCATGTCCTTTGCCGTGGTCTTCGTACTGGTCATGGCCGGTGTGATCACCTGGATCGTGAACGAATATGTACTGGTCAAATATAACCTGGTGTACATGAAGACCATCGCCTTCATCCTCGTGATCGCTTCATTGGTACAGTTCGTGGAGATGTTTCTCCGAAAAAGCATCCCGGGCCTCTACGCCGGCCTGGGCATATTCCTGCCCCTGATCACCACCAACTGCGCCGTGATGGGCGTCTGCCTGCTCAATGTGCAGGATGAATTGAGCTTCATTCAGGCCCTGGCGAGTTCAATCTTCTATGCCATCGGTTTCGGCGTCGCCTTGATCCTTTTTGCAGGCGTAAGGGAGCGTACCCTTCTGGCCCGTGTCCCCAAACCATTGCAGGATACTTCCATCGCGCTGGTCACCGCTGGTATTATTTCTCTGACCTTCTTTGCCTTCAAAGGGATGGTGTAGTCCAAAGAAATACTTGCCGGAAATCCGCTGAAACTTTACAGGCGCTCTCAAAAGGAGCGCCTTATTTATTGTATCTCTAAATTTATGGTGCTTTATGATAGTTCATTGCACCACAGATCTCTTTAAGGATCTTCTTCATATCACGCATTTCGGGCGTGATCAGGGATTGGAAATAAAGAGACGACCGTTAAAATGAACGCCGTCCAAAACTATGACAAGGTGGTCTGGTCCACCTGCAACGTGAACTGCGGAAGCCGCTGCCCTTTACGCCTGCATATTAAGGGCGGGCGGGTGGTGCGCATCGATACCGACAACACCGGTGACCCGAAATCGGGTCCCCACGAAATTCGTGCCTGCCTGCGAGGCCGCGGCCTACGGGAGTGGGTCTACTCCAAAGATCGCCTCTTGCACCCCCTCAAACGGGTGGGGCGTCGCGGTGAGGGACGTTTTGAGCGCATATCCTGGGATCAGGCCCTTAAAACGATCTCGGAAGAACTGGGCCGTATTATCGAAACCTACGGCAATGAGTCGGTTTTTCGCATCTACGGCACTGGCAATCTGGGCGGTGTGGTCTCCAGCCGGGATCTGATCGACCGGCTGATGCACCTTCTGGGGGGAAGGCTGGATCTACACAATTCATACAGCACGGCCCAGATCACCCACGCCATGCAATACACCTACGGCGCAAAAGAAACCGGGAACCACATCAGCGACCTTGCAAACAGCCGGCTGGCAATTTTTTTCGGCAACAACCCGGCTGAAACCCGCATGAGCGGGGGCGGCACCATCCGCGATCTTGTAGTTGCCAGGCAGGAGACCGGTCTTCGCATCATCGTCGTCGATCCCCGCCATTCGGACACCGCCGCAGGATTTGCCGACGAGTGGATTCCCATCCGGCCCGGTACGGATGCGGCCCTTGTGGGCGGGATGGCCCATGTGCTGATCACGGAGGGATTGGTGGACCAGGCGTTCCTGGACAGCCACTGTCTGGGATATGATTCAGGCACCATGCCCGATAATATTACCGCCGGCAGCAGCTACAAGGAGTACATTCTGGGCAGCGGCCCCGACCATACGGCTAAAACGCCGGACTGGGCCGCGGCCATTACCGGCATACCCGCAAGGAGAATCCAAAGCCTCGCCCGCGAGATCGGCACAGTCAAACCGGTATACATTACCCAGGGCTGGGGTCCCCAGCGGCATGCCGCCGGTGAGCAGAGCGCCCGCGCCATCTGCATGCTGCCCATCCTTACCGGGAATGTGGGGGTGGCGGGGGGCAACAGCGGCGACCGCGAAGGGCCCTTTGGCATCGCCTTTCCCGGTTTCCCCATGGGTGAAAATCCGGTGAAAACCTCCATACCCTGTTTTTTATGGACCCAAGCCATCGACGACCCATACATTATGACCGCATTAAACGCGGGACTTAAGGGCAAAGAGCGCCTTGAGGTTCCCATCAAGTTTATCTGGAACTTCGCCAGCAATACCCTGATCAATCAGCATTCGGATATCAACCGGACCAAGCAGATTTTGTCAGATGATAAAAAGTGCGAGATGATTGTGGTCATCGATAATGTGATGACGGCCAGTGCGAAGTATGGAGATATCCTCCTACCCGCCACCAGCAGTTTCGAGGAGGCGGACCTGTGTTACCAGGGGTATGCCATGGAGATGGGAGCTCTGATCCTACGGCAGAAGGCTATCGAGCCCCTGGGCGAATGCCGCACCCTTTTTGACATCTGTGCCGGGGTGGCACAGCGCATGGGGATTCAGCAATCCTTTACCGAAGGGCGCACCCATGACCAGTGGGTGGAGCGGATCTACCACCGGTGCCGCCGAATCAGGGCGGAGCTGCCTGAAAATTACCTTGATGCGGTAAAGAAGGGGATTTTTAAATGGGGCCGCCCGGGCCGGCCCCGCATCGGTTTGAAAGCATTTCGTGACGATCCGATTAAACATCCTTTGAATACGCCTTCGGGCAAAATCGAAATATTCTCCCCTCGGCTGTGGGAAATGGCCCGCTCGTGGGAACTGCCGGAAGGCGACGTGATCACCGCCCTGCCGGAGTATCACCCGACCTGGGGAGATCCGGAGCCAGACCGGTCCGGTCCGTATCCGCTGCAGTGCATCGGGCATCATTACAAACAGCGCACCCATTCATCCTATGGAAACAACCCATGGCTTGAGGAGGCCGCTCCCCAGATGCTGTGGATCAATCCGCTGGATGCAACACCACGTGGCATCCGCCACGGGGACTGGGTACGTGTTTTCAACCCGTTCGGCCAGACCCGGGTCCGGGCAAAGGTAACACAACGCATCATGCCTGGGGTGCTCTCGCTGCCCCAGGGTGCCTGGCATCGGACCGGCACGGACGGCGTGGACCATAATGGATGCATCAATGTGCTGACCCGTCAGCGGCCGTCCCCAATCGCCAAGGGAAATCCGCAGCACACCAACCTGGTGCAGGTCGAGAAGGAGAGAGGATGATAAAAAGCCCCGCCTTTTTCCTGGATACCCGGATCTGTACCGGCTGCAAGACCTGCCAGGTGGCCTGCAAAGACAAACACGATCTGCCCATGGGAGTTCGCTGGCGACGCGTTGTTGAGTTTGCAGGCGGCGACTGGATTTCCGAAAGCCATGGGGTGTACCGTCAAGACGTGTTTGCTTACTATCTTTCCATTAGTTGCAACCACTGCCGGGATCCCATCTGCGTTCAGTCCTGCCCGACAAAGGCCATGAACCAGGATCATCACGGGATCGTCAGCGTGGACCCACAGTTGTGCGTGGGATGCCGCTATTGCGAATGGACCTGTCCCTATTCGGCGCCCCAGTTCGATGCAGTTTCGGGACAGATGACCAAATGCGATTTCTGCCGGGAAGAACTCCAAAAGGGACGCGCTCCGAGCTGTGTTGCCGGATGCCCCACACGCGCCCTTCAGTTCGGCGAATATGACCAGCTTTCGGAGAAACACGGATCAGGTCGGCTCATGGCGCCACTTCCGCCGGCCGATTTGACCGATCCGAACCTTGTCCTGGAACCCCGCTGGAATGCCACTCCAGCCCAATCTTTGACCGGCACCATCTGCAATCCCGAGGAGGTGAGAAATGGCTAACTGGAGCCTGGTCTGCTTCACCCTTTTGACACAGAGCGCCGTCGGTCTGGTCTGGGTGGGGGTGGCTGGGCGCTGGTTCGCAAATTGGGTTGCGCATGATCTTTCCTTCCGGCCGATGGCCGTTGCATTGCTACTTACGATTTTAGGCCTTGCTACCGCACTTGTCCATCTAAGCAAACCGGGTCTGGCTCCCAAAGCACTGCACAATCTGGCAACTTCCTGGCTGAGCCGGGAGGTTTTACTGGTGCAGGCTTTTGCCGTATCCGTGGCCTCAGCGATGCTCTTATCGGTGATCGACACGTTCCATACCCTGTTCGTTATGGAAGGAGCGGCATGCCTGCTGGGTGGTGCCGCATTGTTCGCCATGGCAAAGGTTTATCTTATCAAAACAGTCCCCATGTGGAACTCGCCGGCCACAGTACTGGAGTTTACGGGTAGTGCTTTGCTGCTTGGCGGATCCTTGGGGTCTCTACTGATATCCTTTGTGGAAGCGGATTTTTCAGTTTTCATTCCCAAGTTCAGGATCACCGGAATCGAAATCCTAATCGGATTGAATCTAAAGCTTTTGGCCATCTTTCCGGGCCTTCGGGCCCATAAGGCCTCGCTGAACCAGACATGGTACGACGCGAAAGGCAGCCCCATTCATCCGGGCATTGTATTGGCAATTCGCTTTGGTCTCTATCTGGCGGGCCTGGTATCGCTCGTGGCAGCACATTACGGTGATGGTCCGCCTTGGCTGTGGTTGGCTTTCAGCCTGGCCTGCATCGGTTCGGGGGAGATTGCGGGTCGGCATTATTTTTACAGCGCCTACCGTCGAATCGGCCTTTAACGGTTCGGGTCGCCGAACCAAACCCTGCATTTAGTGCCCCACCGAAAAAGATATCGTTTTTTAAATTGCTGCCAATGAACCCCTCACATATATCTCTTGACATATATTTCAAATATATTATTTATATATTTCAATTTAAATCTACATTTGATGAAGACCGCTATCATGTCCGGTGTTGAAAAAAACAAACTGCCCCTGGGTACTACCGCCTACAACGAGATCTATCGCAGGATTATCACCCTGTCCTATGAACCCGGACAACGGCTGGAAGAAAACCATCTGGTGGAGGAGTTGGGTATCGGCCGGACCCCGGTGCGTGAAGCCCTGCAGAACCTGGCCGGCGATCTGCTGGTGGAATCCCAGCCCAAAAGGGGATATATCGTCCGTCCCATTACCCTTCAGAACACCAAGTCTGCATTTGCCGCATTGGGCATCCTGGAAAGGGGTGTTGCCGAGCTGGCGGTGCGAAGCGATGTCCCCCCTTTTATTGAAGAGATGAAAAGGGACAATCGGAAAATTGAAACTGCAGTGGCGGACATGGAAGTTCTGAGGCTTGTGGAGATCAACAGTTCATTTCATGCTCATTACGCGTCTTGTTCCCAAAACCTGTACCTGATTGAAGGGTTGCGAAAAATCAGGTGCGAAACCAACCGCTTGGCCTATCTGTCGTACGGAAATGAGATTGAACCGGAGCGATCCCTCCAGGATCATTACCGATCGGTCATCCGCCAGCACGACGATATCATTCGACATCTTATCAATAGGGATGAAAAACAGCTAAAAAAGACTCTCACCGAGCATATGCAGATTTTTAAAAGCCGGATCATCCACTACCTGGCCTCCTGAGGCCGGGTGCGGGTTTCCGATCCGCATCAAACTCCAACAACCCAATATCGAAACAAAGGAGGAAAGAAATGAAAAAGCTAATGATCCTGACGATTGGTTTTATGTTTCTCTTTATCGCGGTCTCCAATGGGGTGGCCAAGACCAAATGGGATATGCATCTCAACTATCCGGCGGGTAATTTCCACTCCAAAGGCGCCCAGCTCTTTGCCGATCGTGTCAAGGCAGCCACCGGCGGCGAACTGAACATCGTCCTGCATCCCGGGTCCGCACTGGGCTTCAAAGGACCGGAGCTGTTGCGTGCCGTTGCAGAAGGTCAGCTTGCCGTAGCCGAAGTCCCCACCGGTATGGTGGAAGGGGATGCACCGGTCCTGGCACTTACTGCCCAGCCCTTTATTTCCAGCAACGCTTTTGAGCAGCGTCTGCTCTACCAGCTGTCAAAACCGACCTATGCAAAGGTGCTGAAAAAATTTAACCAGTTCACCCTTTATACATCTGTCTGGCCCTTTTCCGGCATCTACACCCAGCGGGCCATCAACTCGGAATCGGACCTCAAGGGGCTCAAGATGCGCGTGTATGACGGGACCGGTCTGGCATTTGGGAAGGCCACCGGGATCGCCGCCCGAAAAATGCCATTCAGCGAGGTCTATCCGGCCATGAAGGCGGGCCTTCTTGACTCCATGTACACCTCTTCGGTTTCGGGTGTAGACGCCAAGGCGTGGGAAGTGTTGAAGTTCTTCACCCCCATCAACATCGTGGGTCCGGTGAACATGGTCAACGTGAACCTGGATGCCTGGAACAAGCTTTCTAAAAAGGTCCAGGCCGCGGTTCTTGAGGTTGCCGCCCAGATGGAGGACGAAATGTGGAATCTCGCAGGTGATATGGACCGAAAAAGTCGGGCCAAACTGACCGAGAAAGGCATGGCAGTGAGTACCGTTTCCAAAGGCTTCAGAGCTGAACTCAACGCCATCGGAGAAAAACTCCGGTCCCAGTGGTCCCAGAAAGCCGGCAAGGATGCCAGGCAGATTCTGAGCGATTACGATCGCATCACCGGTCGCGGCGGTATGTAAATGGACAGATTCATCGGGTGGACCGAAAAATTGAGCGACTGGATGGCGGGCGTGTCCGCCGTGCTGCTGGGACTGATGACGGTTCTGATTCTGGTGGAGATCCTGCTATGGAACACCGTCCAGAAAACGACCCTCATTGCCGACGAATACTGCGCCTACGGGCTGGCCGCCATTATTTTCCTGGGGGCCGGCTACTGCCTCAAGGAAAAGGGGCATATCCGGATCACCCTGGTGCTCGGATTTCTTCCGGACAAGGTTTCCCGTGTGGTCACCTTTGTTTCAACCGGTCTCACCACCGTGTTCATGGGGTATCTGTGGTGGTACCTTTTAAAGATGGTGCGGTCCGCCGTCCGCTATGAATCCACGTCCGGCACCCTTACCAACACGCCCCTTTGGATACCCCAGACCGTCATGCTCGTCGGTGCGGCCTGCTTTTTGATTCAACTCGCGGGCATCACACTCAAAACCTTCAGGGCCATCGGCTCGGGTGAGGAAGCGGTATAGCCATGGATGCAAGCATGATGACCATGTCTGTTGTGGTGTTCGGCACCCTTTTCCTCCTTTTGAGTGCCGGTGTATGGGTCGGTTTCTCGCTCTTCATTGTCGGTTTCGTGGGGATGGTCGCCTTCGGGACCCTTCCCGCCGGCAGCAACATGGCCTCCTCCCTCTGGGCCACTGTGGAAAAATGGGAATATGTGGCGCTTCCCATGTTCATTCTCATGGGTGAGATCCTTTATCGCTCCGGCATTTCGGAAAAGTTGTTTCGGGCGCTGGTGCCCTGGCTGTATCGTCTCCCCGGCGGGTTGCTGCTGATGAATATCATTTCCTGCACGCTTTTTGCCGCAGTATCGGGCTCCAGTGCGGCCACCACGGCAACGGTGGGCCGTATCACTTTGGCCGAATTGGACAAACTGGGATACGACCGGCGCATCGCCATGGGGTCCCTGGCAGGCGCCGGCACCCTGGGATTCCTCATACCTCCCTCCCTGATCATGATCGTCTACGCCATTTTGGCCGAAGTCTCCATCGGGAAAATGTTCATGGCGGGTATCCTGCCTGGTTTGCTGCTGTCGGGCATTTACTCCGCCTATATCGTTTACCGGGGCATCCGAAACCCGGAGATCGCCCCGCGTACAAAAGAGAGCTATACCTGGGCGGAACGCATGGCAGCCGCCAAGGACCTGCTGCCCACGGTGCTGCTCATCCTGATGGTGCTGGGCAGCATCTACGCCGGCATCGCGACCCCCACCGAAGCAGCGGCGTTGGGAGTACTGGGGGCCACTGTGTTCGCCTTTCTAAATCGCCGAATGAACCTTTCCATTCTCTTCGACTGTTTGATTGGGGCGGTGAAGACCAACGCGATGATCATGCTGATCGTAGTGGGGGCTGGATTTCTATCCAGAGTGATGGGGTTTTTAGGGATCCCCGCCGCTATTACCCAGGCGATCACAGGGATGGATCTCTCGCCCTATACGCTCATGGTTCTGCTGGGATGCTTTTATGTGGTGCTGGGTTGTCTTCTGGACGGGTTTTCCATTGTGGTGATGACCCTCCCCATCGCCCTGCCCATGATCACTGTTGCCGGTTTCGATCCCATCTGGTTCGGCATTTATCTGATCCTAATGGTGGAGGTGAGCCAGATCACCCCGCCCGTGGGTTTCAACCTGTTTGTTATCCAGGGGCTTACCGGCGACCCAATTACCAAGATCGCCGTATACGCACTTCCATTTTTCTTTCTGATGCTGCTCACCACCGCCATCATTACCCTTTTTCCCCAGATCGCACTGTTCCTGCCGGAGCTGATGACGGTTAGATAGGAGAAGTTTCATGACCGATCTAAACAAATTCCGCTTTTCCGTCGATCGCGGCGGCACCTTTACCGATGTTTATGCGGAAGTGCCCGGCGCACCCGGTTTCCGGGTAATCAAGCTGCTTTCTGAAGATCCGGCCAATTATGCCGACGCCCCAAGGGAGGGCATCCGGCGGATACTGGAGGAAGTCACCGGGCAAGTCTACCCCAAAGAGGGATTCACCGCGGAAGGAATCGAGTGGATCCGCATGGGCACCACCGTAGCCACGAATGCCCTGCTGGAACGAAAGGGTGCACGGTGCGCACTATTGGTAACCGAGGGGTTTGGCGATATCCTGCAGATCGGCAACCAGGACCGCCCTCAGCTGTTCGATCTAAAGATCCGCAAACCGGATCTTTTGTACGAAACGGTCATCGAGGTAAAGGAACGATTGCGCATGCTTAGGGAAGGGGAGCCGAAGCCGTCTGAACCGGTGGTTGGCGGCATCACCGGTGAGAAATTGGTGGTGCTAAAGCCCATCGACCTCGATGCCCTCAGGCCCCGGCTTGAGCAGGTGCTCACCCACGGTATCCGGAGCCTTGCCGTGGTGTTCATGCACGCCTACGCCTGGCCGGAGCACGAAGCAGCCGTAGGCCGGCTTGCCGCAGAGATGGGATTCACCCAGATCTCACTTTCGTCGCAGGTCATGCCAATGGTCAAACTGGTGCCCCGGGGGGATACCACCATGGTGGACGCCTATCTGAACCCCCACATCCAGAACTATCTTGGCAGTTTTAAAAAGGGATTTTCCGACGGCCTTGATACCAGCGGCCTGTGGTTCATGCAGTCTGACGGCGGGCTGGCACGGGCCGACGGCTTTACTGGGAGTCGCGCCATTTTATCCGGGCCTGCCGGCGGTGTGGTGGGGTACGCGTTGACCACCTTTCGTCCGGAAACCCGCCAGCCGGTCATCGGCTTCGACATGGGGGGCACCTCCACCGATGTATCCCGTTACGGCGGTCAACTCGAACTGACCTTTGAAACCGAAACAGCCGGCGTCCGTATCCAGGCGCCCCAGCTTCATATCAAGACCGTGGCCGCCGGCGGGGGAAGCCGGCTGTTTTTTGAAAACGGCATGTTCATGGTGGGTCCAGAATCCTCCGGTGCCCATCCCGGGCCGGTCTGCTACCGCAAAAACGGTTATCTGTCCGTGACCGATGCGAACCTGGTGCTGGGGCGTCTGCAGCCCGACTATTTTCCGAAGATTTTCGGGCCATCGGAAAACGAACCCCTCGATCTGGAATCCGCCCGTCAGGCCATGGAGGATCTCACCGTACGCATCAACCGATACAACAAGGGTAGAAAATTGCCTGAACTCACCGTCGAGGCAGTGGCGCTGGGTTTCATCCAGGTGGCCAACGAGGTAATGGTACGACCCATCCGCGAGATCTCGGTTATGCGCGGGTTCGACATCAAGGAACACATTCTCGCCACCTTTGGCGGCGCCGGTCCCCAGCACGCCTGCGCCGTTGCCAGGGCCCTTGGCATCACCCGAATTTTCATCCACCGGTTTTCCGGCATTCTTTCGGCCTACGGCATCGGTCTTGCCGATACGGTGGTGGAGCGGCAAAAACCATCGGCCACCGTTTACCGGCAAGGGATACTTTCCGATATTCTAAAAGAGCTGTCGCTACTTCAGGAGGAGGCGGAAGCGGAACTGGCACAGCAGGGGTTTTCCGACGCCGCCGTACTCAGTACACGGTTTCTAAATCTTCGATACCAGGGAACCGATACGTCCCTCATGGTGGAAGAGCCTGATGACAATGACTTTGCCGGGGCGTTCAAGGCGAATTATCGGCGGGAGTTTGGATTCGATCTGACGGACCGTGAGATCCTGGTGGATGATCTCAGGGTGCGCAGCATCGGCCGGACCGAGGGGCTTCGCCGCATCATCATAGACGAGGCGGACGGGCCGCCTGTGAAAATGGGAAGTGGCTTCTGCTGGTTTGAAGAGGGTCGACTTGCCACCGACATCTACGATCTGGAAACCCTAAAGGCGGGACACACGTTTGAAGGTCCGGCCATCATCATCCATGACACCTCCACCATCCTCGTAGAGCCGGACTGCCGGGCTCTGGTGACAACGCACGGTGATGTGGAGATCGAACTCGGAAAACGGGATGCTCGCCGATTGGATACCGATCTTGACCCGGTACAGCTTTCCATTTTCAGCAATCTGTTCATGTCCATTGCAGAGCAGATGGGCCGCATGCTCCAGAAGACGGCCATTTCAACCAACATTAAGGAGCGCCTCGATTTTTCCTGTGCGCTCTTCGGTCCGGACGGGGAACTGGTGGCCAATGCGCCCCATCTGCCCGTTCACCTGGGTGCCATGAGTGAAGCGGTGAAGGAACAGATGCGGCGGCAGGAGGCCACCCTGAAGCCCGGGGATGTGCTGGTGTCCAACCACCCGTCGGCCGGCGGCAGCCATCTACCCGACATTACCGTGGTAACGCCGGTATTCCGGCAGGACCGGATCATTTTCTGGATCGCCAGCAGGGGACACCATGCCGACATCGGCGGTATATCCCCCGGCTCCATGCCCCCCAATTCCAGAAGAATCGAAGAGGAGGGGGCCTGCATCGTCTCTTTCAAGCTGGTGGAAAACGGTATCTTCCAGGAGAAGGGAATTACCGATCTCCTTCTGGCCCCGGGACGGATCGAGCCCAGGTCCGGCCGGCCGGCCATCAGTGGGACCCGTGCCCTGGCGGACAACATCTCAGACCTCAAGGCCCAGGTGGCGGCCAACCAGAAGGGGATCGAGCTGGTCCTGGAAATGGTGGACCATTACGGGCTTTCCGTGGTGCAGGCCTACATGAACCATGTTCAGGCGGCGGCCGAGGAGGCGGTGAGAAACAGCCTAAAGGCGCTATCCAAAAGCAAGGGGCTCGAAGAAGTGGGCAGCGTCCATGCCGAAGACCGTATGGACGACGGCAGCCCCATTCGGCTCAAGCTGACCATCGACCGGAAAGACGGTGGCGCCATCTTCGATTTTTCCGGGACCGGCCATGAAATCTGGGGCAACTGCAACGCACCCAAGGCGGTCACCAAGTCGGCCATCCTGTACAGCTTAAGATGCCTCATCAAGAAGGATCTGCCACTTAACGACGGATGCCTGATACCCATCGCCATCCATATCCCCGAGGGGAGCCTGCTGGACCCCTCGGACCAGGCTGCCGTTGTTGGGGGAAATGTGCTCACCTCCCAGCGCGTGGTGGACGTGGTCCTAAAGGCCTTCGGCGTGGCCGCCGCCTCTCAGGGATGCATGAACAATTTCACCTTCGGCAGCGACCGGTTCGGTTATTACGAAACCGTGGGAGGCGGAGCCGGTGCCGGCCCCGACTGGCACGGACAGTCAGGCGTTCACACCCATATGACCAACACCCGCATCACTGACCCCGAGATCCTGGAGCGGCGCTATCCTTTGATCCTGCGAGAGTTTTCCATCCGTAGAGGCTCCGGGGGGGATGGTGCCTATCGCGGCGGGGACGGCCTGGTTCGGGAGGTGGAATTCCTGGAACCCCTCAACATGGCCATCCTTTCCGAGAGGCGGGTCTATGCCCCCTATGGCCTCGAAGGGGGAAAACCGGGAAAGATGGGCCGGAACACCTTTATCCGAAAGGACGGCCGCCGTCTCAACATGGGCAGCAAGAACGAGATCCGGGCCGAAACCGGGGATCGATTTCGGATATCGACACCAGGGGGGGGAGGATTCGGAAAGGCACATTAATGAGCCTTAACTTGTTCCTATACAATTCCAGAAACATCATACGGGTCGGGGTGAGGTCACATTTTCAATGCGAAGTGCCTAAAAATCAAATTTCAAACCACAAATGCCAAATAAATCTCAAAGGACAAATTCCAATGATCAAAGTTCTTATTTTTTGTTTTTGGTATTGTTAATTGGAATTTATTTGTTATTTGGGAATTGATCTTTGTTATTTACTTCTCTCGAGAAGCGTTACCTCACGACCAGCACCGGACACGGCGCCGCATGCAGCACCCGGTGGGTAACGCTGCCCAGGAGCAACCCTTCCAGGTCGGTGCGCCCGCGGGATCCCATGATGATCATCTCCGGTTTTTCGATCTCCGCCACGCCGACGATCGCCTTGGCGGGCGGTCCTTCCAGGATCCTTTCGGTGATCGGGACCTCCGCCCGGTCGTAGATCTCCCGGTACGGCTCCAACAGCGCCTCCACTTTTTTCATGATCTTGTTGATGGCGTTTTGAAAATAGGGCTCCCCCAGAGTGACCGGAAACGGCCGGTGGCAGTGCACCACGATAATGGCGCATTCCAGGATCCTTGCCAATTTGGCTGAATAGGTTGCCGCCCGCACGGCGTGGGACGACCCGTCCACCGCCACAACAATTCTTTCATTTGACATGACCCCTCCTTTCGCCTCCGCCCGAGTGTTTCAGGGGAAGGCTAATACGCAGCAATTTTCCTGAAAACTATCGGAGACGCGTTAACGGTATGGGACAAAAACATCAGGTTGCCAAATGCCGGGATGCGTCTTGTGAAAAAGCAATTCGTCCAGAATAGTGGAATTGGAAGCGGGTGCTAAGTGAGGTCGAACTGAAATGTCCGAGATGGAGCATGAATGGTACAGAGAGCCTGTTGACCCGGTACTATTTCAGAATAGCCAATCGGGCGTGTGATGTCAAACAAAGGCAGAAAACCGCCCCGGATTATAAAAGGGCGGTTTTCATCGTTTCAAAGGTCCTATGGTTGGGTTTGCTGCAATGGGCCGGCAACCGGAATCCAGCACCGCCGCTGGCGCTACCAGTTTAAGCGGAGGATGAAACTATATATGGCCCTAATATTTCAGCCGTTTAAATCCGAAGCACGAATATCGAAATCCGAAACAAATTCGAAATTCAAATTTTCCAATTTTCAAAACGCATTTTTCTCCAAATGCAGTTGCTTGTTGTTTGGGTCATTTGTATTTCTGGCATTCGTGCTTGTTTCGGATTTCGTATTTTTTCGAATCAAAACTGGTTTCGATTGTCGGGATTAATTCCGGTGTCTGATATAGTTTCATTAGAGTATCAATTCGCCAGAAGCTATTCCCCATTAGCTGCTGCGGCATCGAACGGAGATCCGGCCGGGTAAGCCCGCTGGGCCAGCTCCCGGTCGAGCATCAGAAGGGCCGTTTTGTCATCTCCCACCATGGACAGCTCGTCGGCGATCTTACCGGTGGAAACCTCTTCTTCCACCTGCTCGTCGGCGAACCAAGCCAGAAGAGGTTCCGTGGCATATTCCTTTTCTTCCCGGCAGATGGTGATCAGGTCATTGATTTTTCCGCTGATGAACTTTTCATGATCGTATGCATCCTGAAACGCTTTCAGTGGAGAGGACCATTCGGTTTTCAACTGCTTGAGGTCCTGAAGAACGACTTTGCCGCCGCGATCGTTCAAATGGTCGAAAAACTTCATGGCGTGGTGGGTTTCCTCGTGGGCCTGGCAACGCATCCAGTGGGCCATGCCGTCCAGGCTGATTGAATGGAAATACGCGGCCATGGACAGATAGATGTAATAGGACTCCAGCTCGTTCTTGATCTGGTCGTTGATCGCCTGCTCCAGTCTTTCGCCTATCATGTTCGTCTCCTTTTATTTGCTGAGTTAAATTGTCATCTTTTGCAGGGTGATAGAACATGCTTCTAAATTAGGACAGGAAAGGTCGATGTCAATTATAATGGCAGGGGCAAGGGCAGTAATACAGGTTGCTGAAACCTTCATTGGAAAAACTTCTGGTTTGATATCGAGAATCAATGGCATCAGTATCTGTATATAGTCCGTATTATATAGATATTTTAAGCATTTACAATTCTATGGATCTATGATAGATATCATCCTATATAACATCGTTTTAGCAGATTTTTGACCATTTGGCAGTTACCATACAAATCTATCCCTTTCATACACAGAAATAGACCGATACCATAAACTAGGGGTCCTCTCTTTTTCATTTGCCCAGCGAGAACGATAGCCTTTAAAACCTCGATTCCGTCTGACCCCATGGCAGTTCGTTGATTTGAGGAGTTCCGGAAAACCCCTAACTCGGATTTTGTAAACAAATCTTTAAGTGCCAGAAGCTGATACAATACCAGAGCCAGTTTCAAAACGTTTCTGTTTTTCAAGGTCAAGGGGGAGTTGGAAATGACAGGCTATATTCGGCTCATCATTCGGCATCGCTATATTGTCCTGGGATTACTGCTGTTGATCACGATTCTTGCGGGCGGGGTGCTTTCCAAGGTGAAACTCTCCGGTTCGCTGGTCGATCTGTTTCTCGGAGACAGCCCGAAGTATGCGAAATATCAGGAGAGAGTCCAAACCTTTGGCAGCGACGTATTTATCATTATCGCTTTTGAAGAGGATCAGTTGTTATCTAAAGCAGCCATTGAAAAACTTCAGGCTGTGGTACAAAAAATCGAAAGCCTTGACCAGATCAAGAAGGTGAAAACCATTTTGGACCTAAAGGATGTTCAGGTCATCGAAGGTTTTCCCATTGTCGAAACGTTTGCAGACATGGCATTGAAAGACCCCGGTCAATCCGATGAAATCATTGAAAAGCTGCGAGGAGATCCTTTAGCTGGTGGATTGTTTATATCAGAAGACGGCAGGCATTCCATGGTGGTATGTGAAATCGATTATGGGGATGATCGCAACGACCAACTCCTTCCCCCTCTGCTTGACAAGATTTTGGGAATTTTTGAAAAGGCGGGATTCAATCGAGCAGACCTTCACCAGGCCGGTCAGATACCGATCCTGGTAGAGATGATGAAGCAGGCTCAATTTAATTTAATGCGCCTATTTCCCATCGTGTGCCTGGTGTTGTTTGTTACGGTTTACATTTTGTTTCAGCGTGCGTGGCCAGTATTCATCACTCTGATCGTCACCCTTATCGGTGTGACATGGACCACAGCGTTTGCCGTTCTCTTATTTGGACAAATCAACGTCATGACGGCCATGACGCCGGGGATTATCCTTATCATCGCTTTTTCAGACGTTGTCCACCTGTGTAGCTCCTACCACATGGAAATATCCAAGGGTGAAAGAAAAGAGCAGGCCATTGAAAAGTCTTGCTCTGAAGTCGGGTCTGCATGCATGTACACCTCCATTACGACCTTTTTCGGGTTTGTTTCCATTGCGCTGGCGCCCGCACCGGTTACGCGTCAAATGGGCATTGTACTGGGCGTGGGCGTCGGGCTTGCACTTTTCATCGCAATGACACTGACGCCCATTATTTTTACAATGATGACCCCACCCCGGCCCATGCGCGTGGGTGCTGCTTCCAAGGCACAGTTCTTTTTAAACAGGATCATCGATTTCGTGGTCAATCTGACACGGAACAGACCTTGTGCCATCGTAGCCGGGTTTGCTGTGCTGCTGGCAGTGACCACAGTCGGTGTCACACGAATCAAGTTCGAAACGGACATTACCAAGCGTTTAGCGGAAGACAACCCCATTCGGGCCGATGCCAAATACTTCTCGAAACACTTTGCCGGTACTGAATATGCGGATATTTTTCTGGAGACCCGGGAACTCGGTGGATTGATCGATGCTGGACTCATCTCGCGAATCTCAGACTACCGGCAGACCCTTCTTGACATACCCGAGGTCGACAAGGTCGTATCCGTTGTCAGTATTTTCGATTATTTACACCACCTTTTCAAACCGGGATCGTCCGGGGGGAACCCACCACCCATGACGGACGCGGATCTTTCAAGCTACCTCAATATGTTGAAAATGAGCGGCACCGACGACCTTAAGGGCATGTTGGATGCCGATGAAAAAGTGATGCGTTTAAGGCTGCACCTGAACAACAGTGGTTTTTTCTCGGCAAAAAGGGTCAGCCACAAGGCGTTGGCTGAAGGTCAGGACACCCTGGGAGATACGGTCCGGATCGAAGCAACCGGCCTGATTACCCTTCTTGGCGAGTGGGTCTCCGGGTTCATCGATGGCCAGAAGCGGGGGTTGATATTCGCCTTTCTGACCATTCTGATGATGATGTCCATATCGCTCAGGTCATTCACCTGCGGGTTGTGGTCCATGCTACCGAATATCATACCGCTATTGATGCTCGGCGGTTACGTCGGCTGGTTTTGGGATACTGTGGATTCCGACACGCTCCTGGTGGCCGTCATCGCCATCGGTATTTCAGTGGATGACACCATCCATTTTCTGTTCCGTTACCGGTATGAGCGCGAGCGGACAGATGATGTTGCCATTGCCCTCGATCGGACCTTCCATTTTTCAGGCCGGGCCATCATCATCACTTCCGTCATTCTGGTGGTGGGATTTATGCCCTTCGGTTTTTCGGATTTTTTTACCGTCAGAATCATGGGAACCCTGCTTCCCCTATCCCTTGCAGGGGCGCTGCTGACGGACTTGCTGCTCATTCCCGCCATGATCAAATTGGGGATTTTTAGATTTGGGATCCAAAAGATAGTGAAGTAATTGCCCCCATCCTCATTCAAGGAGTTGACGATGAAAAAGAAAGCGTCCATTTCAAAAAGAGAACGAGCAGAACTCGAAAAAAAAGGTGAGCAGTTGAAAAAAACACCTGACGACCCCATGCTTTCCAGCCGTGTCGGGTATCTCTTTAATAAAGCCGGGCAGCCTAAGAAAGCCTCAAAGTACCTGTGGATGGCCTTTCGCAGCTTTATCAAATCCGGGCAGTACAGTATGGCCGTCATGATCGCCGACGAATTGCTTTCAATCCATACCCATAATGTGGAGATTATGCACAAGCTTTCACAGGTGGCCGACCAGAAGAATATAGAGGTCCCGGTCCTGAAGGTCTACAGGAAGTATAAAGGGTTTCATAAGATCCCCTTGTTTTCACACTTGAGTGAAATCGAGTTCCTGCAATTGCTCAAAGCTTCAAGGTATCATGATGTAAAAAGAAACAAGACCATTATCAAAGAGGGGGCCAAGGGGGATGACATTTATCTTGTCGTTGAAGGGCGTGTACGGGTGGTCAAAAAGATCAAGAGAAAAAAGGAAGCCGTTGTGGGAATTCTGGGAGAAGGGGATTTTATGGGAGAGATCGCCTACATGTCCGATAAACGGCGCAGCGCCAGTATCATAGCAGAAATTCCATGCCAGTTGCTGTCTTGGAAGGGAGACGCCATCAGGGAATTGAACGATCAGCATCCACAGGTGACCCAGGTGCTGTTTAAAGCATTCTGGGAGAGATCCCTCGATACGGTTTTGAGCCTGTCGCCCCTTTTCATGCATATGGATAAGGAGGAACGACAGACCATTATCGAGCGATTCGAACAAAAAACATATGCGCCCAAAGAGGTCGTTCTGCATGAGGGCGAGTGCAATCCAGAAGAGGCGATCTATATCGTAAAAAAGGGTGAATCGGCTGTATTTTCAGAGGAGAAAGGGAGTTTCAGACGACCGGTTGCCGTCCTAAAAATCGGCGACATTTTTGGAGAGTACTCCGCCCTGTTAAACAAACCCTGCACCGCCACTGTGATGGCCAAAACCCCGTTGGAGGTGTTCACGCTTCAGCGGGATGTTTTTGTGGAGATGGTGAGCAGGGATTCAACCATGGCGAAAATACTCGAAGAGCTGGGAGGAGAAAGACTTCAGGAAACCCTGGTTCAAATGCCGTACTTTCAATTGATTCAGGAATTGGGCGCTTGATATCAGTGGCTGTCAGAATCCCGTTTCGATACAAACCCCACCTGTTGCTAATTGACCAAACCAAAGGCGGCGGTCAAAGCGGTGCATCGAAGGCACCCGCATACCCGGTAAGTTCCGTATATCCGCGGCCCGCTACCGGCTGACCGGAGTTCTGACCGATGGCCTTCACGCTGCCTTCCCAGTAATTGACCCCGGTGCTCTCTTCGGTGCGCATCTCCTGGTCTTTCAGGGTCGGGTGAACTTCCACGATCAGATCCAGCTTTGGTATCTCAATGACCCAGGCGGCAGGATATATACCCCCAGTGTGGGGGCTTTTCCAATGGCGCTTGACATCGACATGAAATTGCGTCCCTGAGAGGTGGACCGGAGACTCGTCTGCCGCCACGAAGGTGCCGCTGGATGCCGGGTGCCACGTGCCATCATCCTGGCGAAGGCCATAGAGCATCAGTTCACTGCCGTCGTCGAACTGCAGGCTGAACCAGTCCCAGCCCTGCAGCCCGGGGTCGAGGGGGGCCGTGCTGTATTCATGATCCATCCAGGAAAGACCGGATACCCCGAACCGGCGACCGCCTACGGTCAGTGTCCCACGGGTCGCCAGCCGGGTGATCGAATAGTAGCAGCTCGCCCTTTCCTTTGCAGTACCCTTGCGGCTGTATCCGCCCTTCCCGTGGGCCACGGGCGCCTTTAAAGGGGCGAGGTCCAGCGCCAGTGAAAAGGACGGTGAGACAGCAGACAGTCGATGCCGATCTCCGGCGAGCTCGGCCTGCCATCGGCCCAGGTGCACCGTGATTTTTGATTCGGATCGCCTGACCCCCGCCAGGCCCACTGCGCCGCGGGCCCTTTTCTCTTCGCTCATATGGTCACCGGCGGATATATCCGACACTGCGGCGTGAGCCAGGAAAATCTGGTCGGTTCGCCAGGCCGACGCTGGACGCGGCCACTGCTGCCGGTCCGCGCCGGGTGCCAGCCGCGTCCGGAAGAAGGTCAACTGGTACCCGAACCATTTTCCGTCATCCGCTTTAAGGTTGCCGGTATAGTACCACCACTCGGTGCGATAACCCGGATGATCCCCATGGTCCTGCGGAAACGTGAAGTGGCAGGGCCCGGTTACCACCTGGAACCCCTTGCCCTCCGCCCATGCGGGGCCGCAGGATCCCGTGGCCAACATCAGATACAGGGCGAATACAAGGATGCGCCGTGAGGGGCCAATTCCCCCAATGGCGTGTTTCGGCAATAATTCGGACTGAATTTTCATCGTCAACCAGGGGAAATCCCTGCCCCTTCCATGCAGATCTCGAAACGCGCAACCCTACCCATGATACTTTACCGGCAACCCGATCGTCGGATCTTCCGGGCAGTCCTCGCTGCGGTTGCAGCAATCCCGTCCCTGTTCATTTTGCCTGACTCTTAGCGCTGCCTCAACAGCGTCGCCGGCGGCTTTCGGAATACTTCCCGCAGGGCCGGCACGGCCGCCGAAAGGGACACAGTCACAATCAGGGGGATCGAAACGGCCAGGGCCGCCCAGTCCACCCCATATATAAATGTCCAGCCGAAGGACTGGCGGTTGATCACAAAAATCAAAAGGTATGAGAGCAGAAAGCCGCACAACAGCCCGGCAGTTTCCCCCGCAACGACCAGTAGGGTCGATTCCCATAAAATCATGGTCCGGATCTGCCGGAGGGCGCCCCCCACCGCCATGATGGTGTGCAGTTGATGAGAGCGTTCCAGCACCCGTACGGTCATCGTGGTCGTGATCCCAAGGGCCGCAACGATTAGAGCGATGATCAGCAGCACGGTGGTCACGGCGAAGGTTTCATCAAAAATTTTCAAGACCTGACCGCGAAGCGACCGTCCGCTGATCATTTCCAACCGATCGCCGCAGCAGCCGATGAGCTCCTGGCGCAATGGCTCCAGCCCGGTGGAAGGATCCCTGAGATAAAAGCGGACCCCGGTCCAACCCATCCCGGGTATCAAACGCCGCACGGCATCCATTTCGACAAATACGACGCCGCCCTGGGTGCGGTAATCCCTTATCACACCCAGGATAGGAAATTTCAACCGGTGTTCGCCGACGCGGGCCCGGTAGGTATCGCCTGCCCCCAGCCCGGTCCTGTTGGCAAAAACCTCCGATACCACGACCCCGTCGCCGTTGAGCAGGCGGCGGACAAGCTCCGGAGATCGCGGTCCGATCCAAATAAAATCGCCTCTGCGAAAGAAGGGGGCCATGGTCATGGCCTCCAACTGGTAAGGAAACCCCCCGGCCTTAAGGCTGAAGCGGCGGCTGGGTACCAGATCGGCCGGGGTGTTGAGACGGCCCAGGGCCTCGATGATGTCGGGGGGCATGGGATCGCGAAAACCGTTGAGGTCGGCCATTTTGGCGCCGGCAAAAAGGTCACCGCTGATGGTCTGGTTGACCCATAGCTCGACAGTGCGCCGGAAGCTGTGCACCATGATCACCAACGACACAAACAGGGCCACGGCAGTGATCAGGGCTCCCACGCTGATGGCCGTGCGCGTTCCGCTGTCGCGTACGTAGGCTGCCGCAAGGTAAGCCGGTTTGCCGAAGCGGGCCATGATCGGTGCCAGCAACAGCCCGAACCGGCGCAGACAGAAAGGGGCCAATAGTGCGAATCCAACAAACAGCAACAGCGTGGCCATGTATCCTGGCAGGGGCAGGCCCGGCAGGCCCGGCAGAGCGGACAGGGGTGCCACGCCCGCGAGGAGCAGCAGCCCCAGCAAGGCCAGACGCCGCGCCGGACGATCCCGGAGGGATGTTCCGGGCAACCGGATCATCACCTCCTTCGGGGACACCGCCATGGCCTCCCGCGCCGGCTGAAAAGCCGCGGCTGCAGACACGCATACGGTCAGGCCGAAGCTGGCAAGGATCTCCAGCGGGCTCAGAAACAATTGGTCCACATGAACCCGCACAAAGAGGGTGGAGATGGTCTGGCTGACACCTGATAGAAGGTACCTGACCATGACCGCACTCAAAGGCACGGCCGCCAACCATCCGAGAATGCCTAAAAGGGTGCCCTCTGCCAGAAAGAGCCGGAAGATGGTTCGAGGCGAAGCGCCAAGTGCCCTGAGGATGGCAATTTCGTGACGCCGCGAAGCCGCGTTGAGCGCCACCAGGCTGTACACCAGAAACATCCCAACAAACAGCGATGCGAAGCTGAGGACCGACAGGTTGATCTGGTAGGCCCGGATCATGGCCTTCCCGGTCCGGCGGGCCTCCGAGGGAACGGAAAGGGAGGTCCCGGCCGGCAGAAAGTGGGGCAGTGACCGGGGATCGGCATCCGGTGCAAAGATGATATCGATGCGATCCACGACACCGATCCGTCCGGTAAACTCCTGGAATGTGGAAATATCCATGATGGCAATCCGTCCCCCTTCGACACCCGCCAATCCGCCTGGGTTCAGCCGGCCGGCAATGCGAAAGGTGCGTGTCTGCCGGGGGTGTTCGAGCCGCACTGCCTGACCCGGATGCCAACCAAACTGCCGCAGCAGGGCATCTCCGGCAATGAAGGTATCGGGTGAACGGATCAGTTCGACCCACGGCACGGTGTCTTTCAACGCACCTTTATCGGCTGACCAGAAACGCAACGGGCTGTCGAGGATGGGATCGATGCCGATAAGTAGGAAGCTCATTTCCTTGGATTCGGGGGGGCGGACATAGGTTCGCATTACAGGCGAGGCCTCACGGACGGCGGGGTGGCGCAGCAACCGGGACACCAACGATTCGGGTACACCCCCGCCGGTTCCGATCACCACCCTGTCGGCTTTTCCAGCCATCAGGTCAACCGAACGGGTGAACGCGGCCAGGGAGGCGTCGACACTGAGGCGTACACTGGTAAACACCGCCGCTCCCAGGGCGATGCCCACCAGGACGGTGATCGCCCGGCCTTTGTGATGCCGCATGTGCCGCAGGCTGAAGTGCGTAAACAGTCGGGCCGTCAGTATCAGGCGCTGCATGTGGCCTCGGCCAGGGTGCCGTCTCTGAGGTGGATCCGGCAGGTGGCGACGTCGTCTGCGATGCGGCTGTGGGTGGCCACAACGACTGTCCGACGCCTTTTTCGGTTAAGTTCGGCCAGAAGGGCCACCACCCGTTCCCCGTTGCGGCTATCCAGGTTGCCGGTGGGTTCGTCGGCCAGGATCACGGAGGGCTCGTTGATCAGGGCACGGGCAATGGCAGTGCGCTGCATCTCGCCTCCGGAAAGCTGCGCCGGGAAGTGCCTCGTCCGGTGCCCGAGGCCAAGCCATTCAAGCAGTTCACTTGCGCGCCGCTTCGCCTCGTCACTGCCGACCCCGGCCAGCTCCGCCGGCAGGGTTACGTTTTCCGCCACCGTCAGAGTGGGCAGCAGGTTGAAGGACTGAAAGACCATGCCCACCACCACACGCCGGTACCGAGTCAAATCGGCTTCGCCCGCACGCCGCAAATCGTGACCCGCCACGCGCAGCGTCCCCCCGGAAGGCTGGTCCAGCCCGGCCAAAAGGGATAAAAGGGTGCTCTTTCCCGAGCCGCTCACGCCTTTTATCACCACAAGTTCCCCGTGGGCGATGGACAGGTTGACATCGCGCAGGCCAACCACGCTGGCGTCGCCGAGCGCATAGATTCGGGTGAGGTCGCGGGTATGGATAACGGGTTCGCTCGTCATGTGTCGATTCCCCGGTGAATCAATTCATTTATGAAGGACAGGCGACCGGCAGGGTGTCTGATCCGGAGAAACCGATCGCTGGCGGCCGCCAAGCGCCTCGTTTTTTCCCTTCGGCAGCGGCGTCAATTATGCGGAACAGCAGGTATGTTGTCAATGAGGAAGGCTTTGTGGGAAAATGCCGAGTCAACCGTATCTGCCGGTAGACCGTTGATTATCCTTGGGTTGACGCAGGAGGACGGCATTGCTAACATCGCCGACATTCAATTTTTCCGGGGACGTACCAAACGTCAGTCATTATCCAATGCGGACCTTTAAACAAACCATACGACGAACCACAAGGAATTCAAATTGAGGGAAAAGGACCTGCTCCTGTCCATCGATAACGGCACCCAAAGCCTTAAATCCCTGATTTTCGATTCGGAAGGACAGCTTTTGGCACGGGTGCAGGTGCCATTTACGCCGTACTATTCGGACAAGCCGGGATGGGCGGAACAGGATCCCGCAGTGTTCTGGGATGCGCTGTGCCAGTCTCTTCACCTTTTATGGAAAACACATGGGGATAAAAAGGAACGTATTGCCGGCATGGCGCTGACGACCCAGCGGTGCACTTTCATCAATGTGGACGAAAGCAGTCACCCTTTAAGACCGGCTATCGTGTGGCCGGACCAGCGCAAGACCCATGGTCTGCTTCCCATTGGCGGACCCTGGGGGATGTTGTTTAGATTCGCCAGGCTGACCGAAACCATCCAGTACCTGCAGTCCGAAGCGGAGGCCAACTGGATCAGAACCCACCAGCCGGATATCTGGCGGGCCACCCACAAGTACTTGCTGCTGTCCGGCTATCTGACCCATAAACTGATCGGTGAGTACAAGGATTCGGTGGGCTGCCAGGTGGGTTATATCCCCTTTGATTACAAAAAGCGCCACTGGGCCGCCTCATGGAGCTGGCGATGGCGCTGCATTCCCATGCCCCCCGAAATGCTGCCGGACCTTGTTCCCCCGGCACAGATCCTGGGGCACATTTCCCGACAGGCGGCCGAAGAAACAGGTTTGCCGGAAGGACTGCCCCTTGTGGCCGCCGCTGCGGATAAGGCATGCGAGGTGATCGGGTCGGGAAGCCTGGATCCTACCATCGGATGTTTGAGTTACGGCACCACGGCCACCATCAACATCACCCATAAAAAATATATCGAACCGATTCGACTGTTGCCCGCCTATCCTTCCGCCGTGCCGGATTATTACACGGTGGAGGTGATGGTCTATCGCGGATTCTGGATGGTCAACTGGTTTAAAGAGGAGTTCGGCCATCCGGAACGGGCGGTCGCAGAGCGTATGGGCAGGACACCGGAAGCGCTTTTCGATGATCTGGTATCCGACATCCCAGCCGGATCCATGGGGCTGATTCTCCAACCCTACTGGACACCGGGGCTCAAGTCTCCCGGACCGGAGGCAAAGGGAACCATTATCGGATTTGGGGATGTGCACACGCGGGCTCATCTATACCGCGCCATCCTGGAGGGCCTGGCGTACGCCCTGCGGGAAGGCAAGGAGCGGATCGAACGTTGCAGCGGGCGGCCCATTACCAGCCTGCGGATATCCGGAGGGGGCTCTCAGAGCACCACTGCCATGCAGCTAACCTCGGACATTTTCGGGATTCCGGCAGCCCGCCCGCACATCTACGAAACTTCTGGCCTCGGCGCCGCCATCGACGCCGCGGTGGGATTGGGGTTGCACCCTGATTTTGAAACGGCGGTGAATGCCATGACACACACCGGGACGGTATTCGAACCGGATATGCGGAACCACCGATTGTACAGCGAGCTGTATCGGGATGTGTACCAAAAGCTGTATCGACATCTCAAACCGCTATACGAAAGGATTCGAGATATCACAGGATATCCCAGCTGACACTCAACCGGGCGATTTCCTATCGCATTTGTTGGCGTAAGGGGAGAAGATGATGGAGATAAACTGGAAAAGCGGATTGCACCGGTTATGGCGAAGCTGGGGATTCAGCGTGGTGGCGGCGCTTTTCGTGGCCACCTCGTTCAAGTCCGCCATTGCAGACTGGAACGACATTCCTTCAGGTTCCATGAAACCGAGCCTGCTCATCGGGGACCGGATTTTCGTCAACAAGCTAGCCTACGATCTCAAAGTACCCTACACGACCTGGCACCTTGCCACATGGGCCCATCCGGAGAGGGGTGATATTGTCGTGTTTTACTCCCCGAAAGACGGAACGCGTCTGGTTAAACGAGTGGTGGGCCTTCCGGGGGATACCATCGCCATGGACAAAAACCATCTGATCATCAACGGTCTGAGGGTGAATTATGCGCCGCTGAAAGGAAAAGCGAAAGGGGACGATTCCAGCAGGCTTTTTCCCCATGCGATCCTTTTCAGCGAAGATCTCCCGGGAAGACAACATCCTGTCATGTGGATGCCCCAGAGGCCCTCCCTTCACTCTTTTGGGGCTCTGACGGTTCCGGAGGGGAAATATTTCATGTTGGGGGATAACCGGGACAACAGCGCCGATTCCCGGTATTTCGGTTATGTGGATCGCCGTCTGGTGGTGGGTCAGGCCACCCGGGTGGCGCTTTCCCGAAAGGGAACCATTCTGCACCCTAGGTGGAATCGTTTTTTTCGTGAGCTGAAATAGCCCGTCCGGCCGAGCAGCTTCAACACCAAATTGCCCAAGCATCAAAATCCCAATTCCAAATAAATTTCAAATGCCAAAGTCCTATGACAAAGAGATTCAGGACGGGGTTTTGTTTGGGATTATTAATTTGGGTTGTTGGATATTGCTTGAAATATGTGATGTGGCAGCTGTAATTCCAGTGATTGACCATAACCTGCCAACAAAGCAACGCCCCTTCGCGACAACCAAAGCCGCCAGGACATTTACTATGATTAGGATCATGCGGCTGTTTGACTGCCGGGTTGTGTTGCCATCCGTCTTTCAAGCCCTGAAATGAATGCGGTTTCCACCCCGTGAGCCTTGCTGGCCTCAAAAGGGCATGCCTTCGTTCCGCAATCCGTGAACTGGCAGAGAATGTTGCCATTCCGATCTTTAACGACAGGTATCTCGTGCTTTGCACAGACGGCGAATTCAGTGAAGCAGAAATCCATCGCGATCTGTCTTAAGGACTTGCTCGATTTTATGAGCGTATGGTCCAGCAAGGTCCCGTCAAAGTAGGGCTTTAGTCCTTCAATTTTCGTCCTGAGCTTCCTCATGGTTTCCGGGGTCATTTTTCTTGCGTTCCTATCCAGATACCGTTTGGTATCCCTTATCACGCCGCTGTTGGCCCAGAAAGGATGGCTGAGATATACGCTGATCTGTTTGATTTCGGCGATCGCCTTTTTATGCGTTCCTGTTCTTATGATGTGTCTTTGCCGTTTTAACATCCTAGCGACGGCACTCGCTGTTTTAAGTTTTTCCTTTTCCAATATCACGATTTTTTGTCCGACCAGATCCTGGTTCAAAAACCGCAGGACCCATCGAGTTGCGTCCATGATTTCCGCATCCAGAAAAGTGTCTTTGCTGTCCTTATTCAGATATCGCCAGAAAACACTGGCAATCGCGCGGATTCTCTTTTTTGAGATCGCTACGCTTTCAGTATCCTGCGGGGAAGGTAAAGGGGCTTTTTTTTCAGCATCTCCCCCGAAACTGCGAAGCAGCATGCGGACCTCTTCGGCGATCACCTGTTCGGATATGCGCGAAGCCAGCAAACCCATTTCGTTTCCTTGCTGCCACTTGATCCGGCCCCGGATGTCGATGGATTTCCCACGGGTCAAATGGATCGTGCCAAAAACGTTGTCACCGATTTTCCTTCCAAGAGGGTTTAAAAATTTCAAACCCTTTACAGATATGTTGAGCACTTCGAAGGTATACTCCCGAATTTTGAGCAGGGGACGCCGACCCGCAGGATAGATCAGGCGGGTTGTTTTTCGACGTTCCGGGTGTTGACTCTTTTTATTGCCCTGCCAGCGATATAACAGATTTTTTAAGTTCACGAGACCATCCCTTTGGTGATTTTGGGTCCGATACGGTTTGTTGCCGTTAATACTGTTTTCGGCAGTGGTGTCATTTTCTTTAGTGCTCATTCAATAATCTTTGATAAGTTCATTTCTTTGCTGGGAGATTCCCTGAATTTGGCGATTCATCCCGGTTATCGAAACAGACAATCCTTTAACCCTGCTGCATAGTCTGTTAGTATATCTGAAAACCTCGAAAATCATCCAGCGATCATAAGAGAAATGACCATGAATGAACCCGTCGAAATCTATCGGAAAATCGCCGCCAACATCGGCAGGGTCATGAAGGGGCAGGACGGCAGTATCCGGAAGCTCCTCGCCGCTTTTATCAGCGGCGGACACGTCCTTTTGGAGGATTATCCCGGCACCGGGAAAACCACCCTCGCCAAGGCGCTGACCCGTTCCATCGATGCGGATTTCAAGCGAATACAATTTACACCGGACCTGCTGCCCACGGATATTCTCGGTGTTTCGATATTCGACCCCCGGGACAACAATTTCCATTTCCATCCCGGCCCTGTATTTACAGACATCCTCCTTGCAGACGAAATCAACCGGGCCTCCCCCCGGACCCAGTCCGCATTGCTGGAGGCCATGGCAGAAGCACACGTGAGCATCGACGGAAAACTGAGGCCCCTCGCCGATCTTTTTTTCGTGATCGGCACGCAAAATCCGGTGGAGACAGCCGGCACCTATCCTTTGCCCGAAGCCCAGATGGATCGTTTCGCCATCCGGTTCAGCCTGGGATATGTATCGCCGGAGGATGAAACGAAGATTCTCACGGACCAGAAAGCGCGCCATCCCATCGAAGGGATTCGGCCATGCACGACCGTAACGGATATCCGACATCTGAAAAAAGAGGCGGCACAGGTTCGAATCGGGGATGAACTCAAACGCTATATCATCGATATCGTGGGGGCCACCCGAGTTGCCGAAGGTGTGATGCTGGGAGCGAGCCCACGGGCCTCCCTGGCCATGATGAAAATGGCAAAGGCACTGGCCTTGTTCGACGGCCAGGGGTTTGTCGTTCCGGACCACATCCAGGAGATCGCCGTTCCCGTAGCGGCTCATCGGCTCGTTATGGATCCCCAGGCAAGATTTTCAGGCCGAACCCCCGAAAGGGTCGTCGAGGAAATCCTGGAAACCCTGCCGGTGCCGGTCTGAAATGTTGAAAAAATTACTCTATAGAAGCTATCGCATCTTCGAACGCATGGACCGTGCGGTCCGCAACCGGCTCACCCCGGCAGGCCGGCTTGCTGTAGCCGGAATCGTGGTGTCCGCGGCTGTGGGAATCGATACTCACCTGAGCCTTGCCTATCAGATATTCACCTTCCTGTTGTCCTTGATGATGTTTTCCGCTGCCTGGTCTTTATTTTTCCCTTGCCGCATCAGTGGGGTGCGGGATCTCCCCAAATTCGGCTCCGCAGGACAACCGCTGCATTACCGGATGTCCCTGACCAGCGATATGGAGTCAAGGCAAAGCGGCCTTGTGGCCATGGAGGAGATGTCGGATACCGCCCCATCTTTTAATGCTTTCTTGACCAGCAGGGAACCGGGCGAAGAACGGAGGAATCTTTTTGACAGAACCATGGCGTACCACCGCTGGAACTGGCTGGTCCGAAAACAGCGGAACGCACGTGTCGGAAAAATTCCGATCCCCGACCTGAACCGAAACCGGACCTGCACGCTTGACGCGACCCTTACTCCCATGGGAAGGGGGCACCTGAATTTTAAAGGGATCGGCATCCTGAGGCCGGATCCCCTGGGCCTTACCCATGCCCGTGCGTGGGTGCCGCTGCAGCAGAAGATTCCCGTATTCCCAAAACGCTACCGCCTTCCGTTTATCAAGCTGTCCGGCGCCCGGCGCTATCAACCCGGCGGTGTGGCCCTGACCTCCTCCATCGGTGATTCGGAAGAGTTTGCCTCCATGCGGGATTACCGGCCCGGTGATCCCATGCGAAGAATCCATTGGAAAAGCTGGGCAAAAACCGGCCGGCCCATTGTAAAAGAGTTTCAGGATGAGTTCTACGTGAGACACGGACTTGTATTGGATACTTTCCAAAAGGTCGGAAACGACGATCTCTTTGAAGAAGCGGTTTCAATCGCCGCTTCGTTTGCATGCTCGGTCCAGACCCAGGAATCCCTTCTGGACCTGATATTCGTTGGGCCCGAGGCCTATTGCTTCACATCCGGAAGAGGTCTTGCCCAGATCGACCGCACACTTGAAATCCTCGCTTCGGTCAATTCCTGCACGGACAAACCCTTTAAGATACTGCCGCCGCTGGTACTGGAACGTTCCGAACTTCTCACCAGCTGCATCTGTATCCTGCTGTCTTGGGACCGGCAGCGTAAGGAATTCATCCATTCCCTGGAGGTCTCCGGCGTACCGCTGCTGGTATTGCTGCTCAGCAGGGACGGGAAACAACCGGATTCCGAGGCATGCCAGGGGATAAGGAGCCCGGTGCACGTCGTTGATATCGGGAAGGTGCAGGAATGCCTGAGCGAAATATGACAACCCCTCCGCTGTTGATGACCGCCGGTCTGGTATTTTGGGGATGGCAGACGGGCCACCTGATCACGGCTGCTGCGCTGGCAGCCGTGATCGAAGGTGCCGGTCTCGCCTCCTACCGATGGGCGTTTTCCTTTTCAGACTACAGCCGGGCCGCCGATTTTTGCACCGTTCTGTTGATGGGCTTTTCCGTTTACTTTTTCTTCACATTGCCGGTCATCGATATCCTTCTGGCCGTGATTCTGTGGCTGCCCTTGGTTTTCCTTCCCCTCATGGCAGTCCAGCAATACGGGTTGGCCGAAAGCGTCGATCTGAGGGCCTTTTTTATCCTGGGCAGAAAAAGCTTCAAAGAGGAGCGGTCGGCAACCGTTGGCGGGATCAATCTGACCTATCCCTATCTGGGGATTTGCCTGCTGTCCGCTGCTGCAGCCAACAACCGGGACCCGCGATTTTATGTTGGGATGGCCATGCTGTCGGCATGGGCACTTTTTCCATTGCGGTCCAGACGGTACCCGTTGGCAGCCTGGCTTTTATTGCTGTCCGCCGCTGCAGGCACCGGGTACATCGGGCACAAAGGCCTCCACGGATTACAGCTCTTCATCGAGGAAAAAGGTCCAGAATGGTTTGCGAACCTGACCCAGAGAGACAACGACCCGTTTCGCAATCGGACGGCGATCGGTGAAATCGGCAAGCTAAAGCTGTCCGAGCGTATCCTGTTCCGTGTCAAAACCAAAGGCGCCTACCGGCTGCCCATACTGCTGCGGGAATCCACATTCAATGTCTATCGATACACCACCTGGTATGCCAGAAAAGCGGCATTTACGCGTTTGTCCTCGGAAAATGGCGGCCGCACCTGGCGATGGGCCGAACCGGCAAGCGGCGGCGACACCCTGATTGTCCACATGCCCGTGCGGTTCGGAAAAAGCCTCATCAAGCTTCCCCGCCATACCCGGCTTGTGGAGGAGCTACCGGTATCTGTTCTTGAGGTCAATCGCCTGGGGACCGTGCGGGCCACCGGTGGGCCCGGGATGGTGACCTACAAAGTTCGGAGCGGCGGCGATTTTTCGTTTCTTTCGCCCCCCGATGACAGTGACCGGATGCTTTCGGCGGCGGGCCGTGAGATTTTCTACCGGGTTGCGGAAACACTGAAGCTGAAGTCGAAATCACCTGAAGGGATGCTTGCAGCAGTCCAATCCTTTTTTCAGGACAATTTCCGCTATTCGTTGAATATTGCGTCCGAATCCGCTGGTGCTTCACCGATCGCCGCCTTTCTGCTTGATACCAGAGCCGGGCATTGCGAGTATTTTGCCACAGCCGGTGTGATGCTGCTGCGGGCAGCGGGCCTGCCGGCACGATATGTCAGCGGTTATTCCGTACAGGAGTTCAGCCGACTGGAAAAGCAGTTTGTGGTCCGGGCACGGCACGCCCATGCATGGGTACAGGTGTTCCACCACGGAACATGGCACGACTTCGACCCGACACCATCCGTGTGGCGTGAGCTGGAAAACGATGCTGCGCCATTTTTTCAGCCGGTTTCCGATCTTTTTTCTCTGTTGGGTCACCAGATATCAATGTGGCGCTGGCAAACAGAAGACGGCACCCTTTCCTGGAAGTTCGGCTGGATACCCCTTTGCCTGTTGCTTTACCTTGGCTGGCGATTAAAAAAGCGAAAGGCAATCCGCCGTTCGAGGCACCCGGTCTCCGGACCAAAGACGCCTCTTTCGGTCAAAGGTTCCGATTCTCCCTTTTTCATGGTGGAACGGCGGTTGAACCGGATGGGATTTATTAGACCTCCCGGTGACACCTATAAAACCTGGATCGATACCATCGACCATGAAACGGACGGAAGCGTCATCGGGCGGCAGGAGGTCGCCTGCGCACTTGAGGCTCACTATCAATACCGGTTCGATCCCAAAGGGATTGACGGAGAGGACGCCATAAGACTCAAGCAAGAAGTGGCCGCGTGGCTGGATCGGGTCCGCCCATAAATGGCCTTTTTCAGGTTGAGCGGTATGATGTTGCCCCGAAAAAGTGGACACCAAGTTAAGCCGCAAGAAGAAAATCATCATACTCTTGCGGAGTTACATAATTTATCGACGAGTGGCGTCTTTTTCGGTTGTAAAACATTTCAATGTAATAAAATAGGCTTTGTGTCGCCTCTGACCTGCTAAGGTACCGTTGGTGGTTCACCCATTCGCTTTTCAGGCGTCCGAAGAAACTTTCAGCTACAGCGTTATCGTAACAGTTTCCTTTGCGGCTCATACTGCAGATGAAGCCATGCTCTTTGAGAATTTTCTGATAATCGTTCGAGGCATACTGGCTGCCACGATCGGTATGGTGCAGCAGACCTCTTTGTGGGTTCCGTCGTCCGAGGGCCATTTGCAACGCATCTATGGCCAACTGACGGGTCATCCTGGAGGAGGCTGACCATCCGACGACCTCGCGATTGTAAAGGTCCAGGAGCACGGCCAGGTAAAGCCACCCCTCACCAGTCCAGATGTAGGTAATGTCGCCAACCCATACGTTGTCGGCAGCCTCTGCTTTGAAGTTCTGGTTCAGCAGGTTCGGAGCCACAGGCAAGTTATGTTTGGAGTTGGTCGTCGCCTTGAATTTCTTTCTGGTCCGAGAACGAAGGCCGGCTTTGTGCATAATCCGTGCAACACGATTTTTACCGCACGGGACACCGTCATCGACAAGATCCTGATGAATTTTCGGTGCCCCGTATATGCCATGGCTTGCGGCATGAAGAACACGGATCTTGTCCTCAAGCGCCCGGTTTTCAAGGCTTCTACGGCTCTCTGGTCGGTTGAGCCAGGCATGGAAACCGGAGCGGGAGACTTTGAGTAATTCGCACATTCGGCCTACC
>Ga0066187_1000115_pt1 | contig 35054 bp, 37 predicted proteins | sample WorMetexBAHAMAS1_FD_58706 | JGI IMG/M metagenome (GOLD analysis project Ga0066187, IMG submission 58706) | Marine gutless worms symbiont microbial communities from Max Planck institute for Marine Microbiology, Germany - Inanidrilus exumae... | ecosystem: Host-associated > Annelida > Digestive...
TTTGGTCGGCAAGACCTTATTGGCAGGGATAAGGCAATCCGCGAAGCGGTTCAGTTCCGGGAGTATAAGAAATTTCTGATAAGATGATTATGAAAGAATCACATTTCGGGAGTTCGTGATGAAAAAGAGTGGTTTTCTGTTGGTGCGCCAGGTTGGGTACCAAACCCAATTACTTTTGAAATAAATCGGCGTGTGTACCCGTTCGTTCGAAAACAACACGATCCGACGCTATTTTGTAAATCAGCAGCCAATCAGATTCAATGTGGCATTCCCGTCTGCCCTTCCAATTGCCAATCAGCTTATGGTCCCGATGAATTGGATCAAGAGATTCTTCTGCCATTATTGAGCGAATGATAATTTTCAATTTCTCGAGATTTTTTCCTCGCCTCTTCATTCGCTTGGTGTCGCGCTCAAACCGTCCTGTGTATGCTGGAGATAGCATCAGATGCCTAATTTTTTAAACATGTCATCAGTATCAGTGCAAATGACCACGTCCTTCCCGGCATCCGTATTGGAAAACGTCTTCTGGGTTGTTTCGTTGGGTATGGCCACGTCAAAAGGCAACCCTTTTTTCAGTTCAACCTGCTTGTAAAACAAGGTGATTGCCTGGGTCGTCGTTAACCCAAGCTGCTTAAATATGTGCTCAGCTTTGCCTTTTAGATCGGGTTCAATTCGAGCCCTGATGGTAGATGTTTTGCTCATGGTTCACCTCCATTTGACCGCGTTGAAATGTAGCTCAAATGGGGTACACTGTCAAGGATTTCGTGTCATCGTCAGGCGGTCCAATTAGTGTTGCTGCAGGCTTATCTCTGTCGCCACGGATCATTCTTCAGTGACTGTTCGGCGACTCAATATATGCATGCATCTAAAATGGAAAGTATTTCTGAAAGCAACTCATCACCACCGCGCTCAATTAGCTTTGCACGACGAGTCCTGAAGTCGACCGATTTAACCTGTTCAACCATAATGAACCCTGTGAGTTTGCTGTCTTTTGGCACTGGGATGTGAAATGGATAACCGCGGTCTGTGTTTGTAACCGGGCACACAATAGCTAAACCGGTTTTTTGATTAAACAGGTCTTTGCTGACAACAAAAGCTGGACGCCGCCCTTTCTGCTCGTGACCCGATTGAGGATCAAACGTAATCGCGATCAGATCCCCTTGCCTGGGTGTATAGGCAGGCATCTACCAAGCCTCTTTGCCCACCGGCTCTCCCCAGTCCAATTCGCCGGCTTCGTAGTTTTCAGGAATGCGAGCCACAAGATCCTTAAGGTTATGACGGCCACGTATCTTTCTTGCCGGTGTGATGATCACGGAACCATCTTTTAGGCGAATATCCACCTCATCTCCGACACCAAGCTTGGCATCCGCGAGAAGGTTTTTGGTAAGACGAAGTCCCTGGCTGTTTCCCCATTTTTGAATTTTTGCATGCATGAGCCACCCCCAAAATGTATATCCCATGTATAGCCATCATCGTGAGGAAGGTCAAGGCTATTTTCCCAGGATTTTTTGAAAGGAAAACGTATCCTCGCCGGGATCCAGCAGCCACTTTTTGATTTCATCCCGGATTTCACGGACTTTTGCCAGTTTTTCCGCCTCCTTTCCCTCAATCCCGGCCGGATCCGGAAACGGCATATGCCATCGCTGGGTAATACCTGGAAAGATCGGGCATTGGGATTCCGTATCATGGCAAACGGTGATGACGTGGGAATATATTTTCCCCTCTTTAAACAATTCGAATACGCTCTGGGGCTTTTTATTCGATAAATCAGCCCCTTCTTCCTTCATTACGGCAACCACCAGGGGATTGACACTTTCGGCGGGCTCCAAGCCAGCGCTTTCAACTTCAAAGTGGTCTCCTGCCAATTGTTTCAGATAGGCTTCGGCGATTTGACTGCGGCCACTGTTGTGCTGGCATATAAACAGAACGGGAATTTTGCTGGACATGGGGTTCTCCTTATTCCGGATTTTGATAATTACATTCATTCCAGAATAACGGATCTTTGTTAGCCAAAGGTTAGCCCGATAGTTTCATGATCTTTTTTTTGCATGACCAGTGCTCGATTCAGTCCCGTCATGGCGGGACTGGACGGGCACAAATTATATTCGATCGTGATGGACGTAAAATTGCAAGGTGGCGCCGGTTACACTACTTCTTCCCGTATACAGAAAAACGCCGATGCCCAGGGCCTGGATAAACAATATCAGGGCCGGGTTCCAAAGGCTCGACAATCCGGAGGACACCTCCGGTTTGATCAGAGAAGCGGTGTGGGGTGAAAGAAAGATCACGGCAATTGCATAGAGCACCGCCATGATGCCCATGATCTGATAGGCGGAAAATTTGCCCTCCCCCCGGTAGTCAGCGCGGAAAAATTCGGAGACAAATCGCCACAGCTGGGTGATGAGCAGGGTTTCGAGGAATGCGGTGCGATAGAAGCCCTTTAAAAAAAGGTAGATACCGATAACGCCGGCAGCACAGTAAAGAATCGCGGTGACGGCCTGGATGGGGACGACCCGCACACCCTCCAAATCGTGGGAATAGGCGATTTTTTTGGTGTTGCCGCGAAATATGAAACCATGTTTTGCGAATAGCCGGCCCACCACCGATGGGACCTGTGTCAGCGGTTTGCCGTAGCAGCATCCAAAGCTGATGCAGGCCAGCCGACCGATCCCCTCGCCAATGGCATAGGCTGTAAAAATAGCTGCCAGAACTGCGGTGGTATGCAGCTCGATGTTGAGACGATCCGCCAACAAACGGCTGCACAACCAGACCACCACCGGAAGAGATACAACGCCCACAAAGGATGCCCCTCCGATGCTTGCCGTATATTTCTTTTTTTCAACGATGCGGGCCATCAACCGGGATGAGGGGATACAGATGCAGAGCAGACAGGCGGTGAGCATGAAGGTGATGCCGACCGGGACCCGGCTGGCGCCCAGAAGAAAAAAAACCGTGATCACTGCCATCACGCATGCCAGTGCATTAAACAACCCGTAATAAGTAAAATTGGTGCCGTTCCAGACATTGATGGGATCCTTCGACCGGGGTACGGTGGCCAGCACTTGCCATTTTTCTTCCGGCAGGGTTTTAAATCCCCAGCGCAGCAGCAGGGTAAGGATCAATGCGATTGTCAGAACAAACAGCTCATCCATTAGAGTTCACTCCTTTCCGCTATTTTTGAACGGACATCAACTTCAGTTTCCACCAGCGGTCGTCCGAAGCCCTCTGAATATCGACTGCGTACATCCCGGCGCATCAAATTGCGCAGTAGATCGTCCGCGAACCGGACACGGCCCCTTTGGAACAGCAGAACAACCACCGAACTGCCGGGTCGGAACAGGCTTTTCGGCTGACCCCTCAACACAAAATCTCCGATTTTAAAGACACGAGGGGCATCATAGCGGATTCGGCTGTAACATTGGACGATCTCCCCGATCATCAGCGCCGTGACTTCCACCATTGCCACTATACCCACGCGACTGCCCCGGGATACGTTTGTGTCAATTATGGTAACCACCCGTTTGTTTTTAGAGTAGGGCGTGGCCATGGCCACGGTCGCTCCCGGATTACAGGAATGGCAACGCCCGTGTATCTCGTAGAGATCTGAGACTTGCCCGCTGACCGGAAAATGGTTGTAATGATACTTTTCCGGTGTCAGCCTCAATATCGCCCAGTCTCCTTCGGCGAATGTGTGGTGCCACTGATGACGATCCGAACTCAGCAACTCGTCGAGGTCGAAGAATTTTTCCTTTAGAAAAAATTGGGACTGGGATTGAAGGGATCCGCAGAGTATCTTCGCATCCGCAGGCGACACCACTGTGGTTCTGTCCGCGGGCATGGGGCGACACTCCCAATACCGGATCTGTCGTTCAAACAGCTTTCGTGCCGTATCCAATGTATACAGGGGCAGAACGCACTCGCTACCGTCAATTCCCAACTGCTCTGCAAGTTTTGAAACCCGGCCCAGCGGCCTGTCCAGGGGAATGTCGTAATTCAAAAAACCCAGCAGCCGGGTGAATCGGGTAGATGTCAGTGCCTTGAAGACCGCAGGGGTTTTTTCACGGGCGTCCGAGTAGATCAGGCGGATCAGGGAATCCGCAATCAAGCCTTCGTTTTGGATAGCCCCGGTCTCTCGAAGGACGTACTGGTGTTGATGGTGGAATGTCATGATTTTTCTTCCATGAAACGGCGCGCCTTTACTCCCTTTTGATGAAGCACCAGCAAGGTCAGGCCGATGAGCCGCGTCAGATGCTTCAGTCCGATGGTGCCGTCCATGACCCGTTTTTTGTTCTCCGTGACGAAATCGACACCATTGGCGCCCCCTAAAATTTTGAGCAATTCCTTGTTATAGGTGCCTTCGCGCCAGGATTTCCAGGAGTCGAGAGCCGCCAGGTTGACGCGCAGCACTTCGAACGCCTGTTCGATATGGCGCAACCGCAGTTCCTGCCGGTAATATTGTTCCGATGCCCGGTTAAATTCCGCTCCGGAAAGGGACAGGGGTGATCGGGCGGAGGCCGAATCGGTGATGCGTCGGGTCAATCGTTCCGCCACCGCATGGTTCTCGCGATGCTCCACCCGGTTCTCAAGGTCAGCGAGGGTCTCCTGCATGCCGAGGATCTCGATCAAATCGGAAGCATCCTTGCGAAGGACCTGTACCAGGACACGGCAATATTCATCATTCCGAACCCTTACATATCCTTTGTATCGGCGGCTGGATCGCGTATGACGGACACCTGCGATCAGTTTCGACAAAAATCGGTTCCGCGTGTGCTGACGCACGAAAAAGGTCGGAATCCCGATGGCCGAACCGAAAAAAATCTGGCGCCTTTCGCTTTCCACATCGGTATTGTCGGGAATATCCCTGTGCCCGCAACGCCCGGTGACAATATATTTGTAAGCCAGGGCGGTGACCAACACCTGAAGGTTCACGGCCTGCCCCATGTCGGTGAGCAGGTCTTCAAAAAGACTGTAGTACCGGCCTTCAAATCCAGAATATTTGATCTCGTCATATTCTCTGAGGCGGTAAAGCAGGTACATCGCCATCGATGCGTCAAACACGCCCATGGACTCAAGGTTCTGCCGAAGGCGCACATCATTGTTCCGGGTGCCGTCCAACGCGGGTGACTGGGGCGTGCTTCCCAAACATGCAAAATAATCAATGAGTCGAAAGTCCTGAACAAAATCACCCCTGACGCGGCAGATTTTGCTGATCAAGCGATCCAGCCATACGGGCCCGAAGGGTGTCACCGGCCTCCCGAGAATGTTAAGATCCGCTTTTTTCTTCCACCGGCGCCAGATCATCCGGAGATGGGTAAAATTCAGTTCGTGGGGCAGAAACCCCAGGGCTTTTTCGGGATGAAAATCCCACCAGTCCAGACGGAAAGGTGCTGCCGTATATGTGCCGACGAAAAGCGGTGCAAAATGCTCAAATATCTTGATCACCAGATCACCGATCCGTTTTTCGGAAGCGGCATCGAAACCGGATTTTGGATCTCCGCGCAGTTTAGACAATTTCAGGCTGCCCAGGCTCACATGGGTACCGTTGTTGGCCAGGCTGACGTTGGATGTATTGGGAAGCACCACTAAATTGCGGGTGATGATGCCGGCATCTTTCAATTTTCCAAGGGCGTTGAGCTGGCTGCGGGACAGAACTTTGTGACACCGATGCATATAGGCATGCTTGGCCTCACCCCGGTCCCAGCCCGATAGGCAGGGACTCATGAACAGTTCCCGGTAAAAATTGTCGGAAATCAACCCATTGAGGGATTTCTGACGTACCGGAGGATGGGGTGCAAAGTATACCATGGCGGACTGGCCCCGGGATTCCAGATCAAAGCGGCGATTGGCATACAGGGTCAAAAACTGGCAGAATAAAAACCGCAGGGCCGTCTCTTCAGCGATACCGCGTCCCATGCCGAATCCGGATGCAACGGGTACCGGAAAAAAGGAAAAGGTTTCCGGAGAGGTGTTGTCGGAAAGAAAATGCTCCATGTACCGCATACCGCATGTCATGACCAGAGGCTGGTCGCTCATGCGGCTGATGGCGTCTGCCAAGGACAATTTGAGCAGGTAACTCACCGGTACCCGAAGGATTTTCTCGCCCTGTTCGTGCCGAATAAAGCGGCCGGCATCGCACCGTTGAGGACCTTGGGGCTTTTTCTTATTGGCCAGCAGGTCGCGCTCCCACATTTGGCGGGCATATGGCGTCAGGGCTTTAAACGGAAAATGCACCCAGCTGTTTTCCCATACCCGGGTATCGTTGTTTTCAAGGTGATCCTCCAGGGCCGATATCACCATGTTGCTCTGTTCACCGGAAGAGGTTTGAAGCTGCAGGTTCTGATAAAAATCGGATGATTTGATGATCCGATAAAGGTCCACATCTTCCTTCGAACCTTTGACTGCCGCCTGCAACTCACTTTCCGACCCGGCAGTGGCATCATCAAGCGAAAAAGGCAATGAAGCCGCCAGGCGGTCTTCCGAACGGCCGTCTATCCGCAAGAGCTCCATCAGATCCCGGCGAGGACGTTCCTTGTGCGGCCGGCTATTTAGAACAGCGGCCGCCGGACGACTCTGGGTTATCAGCAATGTACCCTCCTTCGGGTTCGCGCAAAAATGATTTTACCCCAAACTGAGCAATTCGCATTTAGCGATTCGGTTTTAACACTTGCACAGTGGGATCTTTCGACATTTGAACATATACCCGGCAGATGAATTCACCATCGATATTATCAAGTTAAAATCATTCAGCTAACGGCTACAGGCTGACACCTGACCGCTTATTTCAGATATTAGGCAGAATCGATTCGGGAGATATTAAAAGATGGTGAGATTTCTGTTTGGAACGATGAGAATTATGTTTAGAAAACGGCTTATTAGGTAAACAAACCTCTTTTTCAAGAATCCTGGCCGGGTACGGCCACCAAAAGATTTTTATAGGTGAACACCAAGTCTGGTGCTGTGTTGTAGGATTGCAGACAGGCTTTTCGCATGTCCCAGAAATCGGATTTCAAGCCTTTGACAGTGAGCTGTTCCACAGCCGTATCCGTTTTCCCATCAAGGGTTTGCCCGGATCCCATGACGAACCCACGCGTCTGGATCACCAAAAGTGGACTATGATAGGGAAGGGATCTGCTGATCCGGGTGAAGCTGTCAAGAGAGGGCATTTTGAGCGGTTGGGTGATCACCACCACTTCGGCCCGATTCGGTCGGGACAGGTGCCGCCCTCCGCAGACGATACTCAGCCATCGGCCCGTGATCCCATCCGGGTCCAGATCGGTCCACAAACGGGTATGATCGTTCAGACAGGAGTGGCAGACGGCAGCCGAGGAGAAGTGAAGGGGACGAGGCGGGTTCAGCAAACCATCCATGGCGACGACGCGGCCCGGATTGGCCAAGGCATCGACCAATAAATCCAGCGTGTGATTTGTCGCGATCATGGGCGGTGTAAACAGCGGTTGCATCGGTTCGTCTGCTCCGGGAAACCAACTGATTCTGTTGATAGATGGAAACTCTTATGACGAAATCAAATAAGCTCACAATGAGTGTCTTGTTAGAAAAAGATTAAGATTCATTCCATCTCCTCCACTTTCGGCCGGATTCATCCCTCGACCCGATTTTGAAAAAATAACCTTGTCGTAGCAAAATTCTAACAATGGGGTGGTATCGTTGGCCTGCAAAAAGAAAATGTCACTCACAATTGGCAGGACACCCGAAGAGGGAGGACAGATGAACTGCATTTTCTTCAAGCTGGACAGTGTACCGGTCATGTACGAAACTTCCGGGGAGAGGATCTATATCTCCGCCCAGGACGAATGGGTCGAAATCTGCGACCCACTTTTGCGTCGAATGCTTCAAATCGAAACGCTCGAAATCATCAGAAAAAAACCCCAGACAGACACCCTCGGGCAGTGGCATTGTCATTAATCACCAGCAACCCAGGGCTTCACATCTGAAATGTGCTTGTAGAGGTCGTAGGTCATTCACATTGACAAATGACAAAAACCCAATAAATCATGATCCCCAATTCTCCAAATTCAAAACATATTGGAATCATTTGAATTTTACGATTTGATAATTAGTTGTGATTTATGATTTGGATTTTGTAATTTCCATTTTGTTGATCTCTTTTGATGGGTGAACCCCAAAGGAACCGTTATGACCCTTCCGAAGAAGATTTTTACCCTCGATACCAATGTGATCCTTCATGACAGCAACTGTATCTATCAATTCGAAGAAAACGACGTGGTGATCCCCATCACTGTTATAGAAGAGTTGGATCAGTTTAAAAGGGGCAGCGAAACGATCAATATCCAGGCGCGTCGTTTTCTCAGATCGCTTGATGCCATTGCATCCGATAAAATTTTCAACGGTGGTCTGCCCATTGCGCCCGACAAAGGCCTAATCCGAATACAATTGGAAAGAGACTACCATGAAAAGCTGGCCTCCAATTTTCCGACCCGAAAGCCGGATCATCACATTCTGAACACCGCCTATCATTTGGCCCAGGAGCATAAGAGCGGTTGCGTGATTCTGGTGACGAAGGATGTCAATCTGCGGATGAAAGCGAAATCGATCGGACTGATGGCCCAGGATTATACCTCCGATCGCGTCAAAGACCTGTCGGGGCTCTATCTGGGCAAACGCATTGAAGAAAATATTTCAGAATCGGTCATTGATCGACTCTACCAGAATTCCTATGGTATCGCTGCGTCGGAAATGCAATTCGAAAAGAAGTTGACGGCCAATGAGTACATCATCCTGCGTAATGGCCGCAAATCGGCTCTCGCCGTTTACGGTCATCTGTCCGACACGGTGGCGCGGGTGGACAAAATTACGTGCTACGGGATCGCCGCGCGCAATGCGGAACAAGCGTTTGTACTGGATGCATTGGCCAATCCGGAGATTTCTCTGGTGAGCATTACCGGCAAGGCCGGGACCGGTAAAACGCTTCTGGCGCTTGCCGCCGCTCTGGAAAAGAGAAAGCAGTACCGGCAAATATATATTGCCAGGCCCACGGTTGCCCTGAGCAACAAAGATACAGGCTACCTGCCCGGTGATATCAACTCAAAACTGGATCCTTATATGCAGCCGTTTTACGACAATATTGCCGTCATCCAGAACCAGTTCGCAAAGACCAGCCATCGATACAGAAAGATCCGCGAACTGCTGGACAGCGAAAAGATCGCCATAACACCTCTTTCCTATATCAGGGGGCGAAGCCTGGTGAACATCTTTTTCATTGTTGATGAAGCGCAGAACCTGACGCCCCACGAGATCAAAACCATCATTACCCGCGCCGGCGAAGGGACGAAGATCATTTTCACAGGGGATATCTTTCAGATAGACCATCCCTACCTGGATGCCCAGTCAAATGGACTGAGCTACCTTATCGAGAAAATGAAAGGGCAATCCCTGTATGCCCATGTAAATTTGGAAAAAGGAGAGCGCTCCAGCCTTTCCGAGTTGGCAATTCATCTTCTATAAGGGCTGACAGAATTCCATTGAAAAAGAAGTTTGTACGACAAATGAACTTTAAATTTAATCCCGGTGTGTTAAAAAAGGGCTGCATCGCGCGACTTTTTCAACTAAGGAAAGCACTTCTGGAAGCAATTCATCACCACCGTGTTCAATAAGCTTTGCGCGGCGAGTCCTGCAGTCGACGGGTTGAAAATGTTTGTCCGATTCAGCGGTATGCATCTTTTCGATGCCCAACCTTCACGACCCAAACCGTAAGTTCATTGTCCTGAATTGAATATAGAATACGGTAGTTTCCCTGCCGCAACCGGTAACGATTCCGGCCGGTGAGTTTTTCGCATCCAATAGGCCGAGGGTCTTCAGATAGGTTCTCAACCCTTTTAAAGATCTTTTTTAGTTCCTTTTTAAGTATTCTCCTCACATCTTTCCAGACCGACTCCCGGAAAAAGATATTATATTCGGCCATCTCTTCTCAGCCTCTTTACCATTTCATCGTATGAGATCAATTCCTCATCGGCCCTCTCATCGAATGCTGCAAGGTCCTCGGCATCTTCGATAAGCGCTTCCCGGACGGCAGAATTTACAAGGTCAGAAATTGACCTGGATGTCTCAACTGATTTTAATTTCAGTGCTTTATGAAGAGTTGGGTCAAAATAAACAGTTGCTCGTTTGGCTAGAGTTGCCATAATATCCCCTCCTTTTTGATTGGCATTATAGCGTCATAACGTTATGACGTCAAGCTCACATGGTGATGCGACTTCTTAATTTTGCAGGTCTGGATATAATTACTTCTATGGTGCTACCAGAGCTACGCCTAGGCTAACCATTATAGTATCTATCAAAATATGTTCTGTTTGAAGAATTCAAGCCGACTCAGTTGGCATTGAGGGTGGGATTGCCTGCAGCAGGAGAGTGGGAAATTTGGGGGTGTCCGGGTCCCGCCCCATGGATTTATGGCGTTTGACGGGGCGGGGCGTCGATCAGGCTTTCTGCCAGATGGGGTTTTTCTTCCGCTTGGCGGAGTTGGCCACCAATTCGTTGATCTTTTTCATCAGCAGCTCTTTGTCCACCGGTTTATCCATGAATTCATCCGGACGGAAGTAATCGTAGTCCTTGGCCAAATCCACGCCAACGCCCAGCTCCTCCTCCATGCCGGATATGGCGATGATGGGTATATGGCGGAGCTGCTTGTCGTTTCTAAGCTGCTTGCAGATTTCAAACCCCGAATAGACCGATTCCATCATCACATCCAGGAGAATGACGTTCGGAGCAGCCTCTCTCACTTTTTCCAGCGCGGTTTCACCTTTGGAGGTCGCGACGGTCTCGTATCCATGGCGCCCCAGGTAAGTTTCCATGGTAAAAATATAATCGGTATTATCGTCGATGATCATCACTTTTATCGATTTTTTCATCTTTTGCCTATCCTTTCTAAACTCATACACCGTTCGTTGCGATCGGCAGTATGATACGGAACATGCTGCCCGTTCCCTTCTTGGTGAGAACCTCTATTTTGCCCTTGTGGTTCCTCACGATCCGGTCGACAACCATCAAGCCCAGACCGGTTCCCGACGACCCCTTGGTGGAGAAAAATTCCTGGAACAGATTTTCCTGTGCAGCGTCATCCATCCCGTCGGCATTGTCTTCGATTTCGAACATATAGTTGTTGTTATTGTAGAAATCGGCCCGGACGTTGACCTGACGGAAGCCTCCGCCTTTCTTCTTATCACAAGCCTCCAGTGCATTCCATATTAAATTGCTCAGCAACCGTTTGATGCTGGAGGCGTCCATAACGGAGGAAGGCAGGGAAGGGTTGAGCTGGCTGGCGAGTTGGACCTGCATGGCGTTTGCCTTGTCCCGAAACATATCCATTACCTGCAGGGCCACTTCATTGGGCTTTGACTGGCGAAATTTCGGCGTGCGTTTTTTAGAGGAATAGAGAATGTTTTGGGTCACCCGGGAAAGCTCCGAGACGTTCTTCTTTAGGATGCCCCATCCCTTGTCGGCCAGATCCATGTCCCGGTCCTTGAACGCTTCATCCACCACATACACGCCGCCTTCAAGCCCTTCGAGCATGTTTTTCATGTCGTGGGTCAAAACTGCCACCGATTGGCCGAGGGTCACGAGCTCTTTGTGGACCTCCTTGATCACGTCCACATTGGTCAGCATCTTGATAACCGATGTGACATTCCCCGCAACGTCGAACAGGGGCGCCGTGTAGACGATCATCTGGTTGACCGTGCCATCGCTGAACCGGATGGTTTCCTCGGCAATGTTGACCTGTTTGTTCTTAAAGGTCATCTGTACCGGACATTTCTTGCACTGGTGCTCGTAGTCCTTAAACACCTCGTAGCAGGGTTGTCCGACCCCGTTGCCAAAATCCCGGATAAAGGTCTGATTGACGAATAGGATGTTCAGATCCGAATCCTGCACGGTGAGGTAGCAGGGGAGCGCATCCAGGACGCTTTTATATGTCAGATCAAAAAAATTGGCTTTATCAACTGAATTCATCTGCGGTTACTCCAGGGGTTCAATTGATTCATCCGATTCCGGTTAACTATCCTCTCGCCGATTTTGAATCACCACGACCTGGCATGGGGCGAACTTGGACACGTTTGCCGCGGTCCGTACACGGGTCATGCGTTCCACCTCGGGCCGGCCCAAAGCCCCCAGAATAATGATATCGATTGCGTTCTGCTTGGCATATTGGATGATCTCCACGTCCGGTGTCCCGATTTTCACGATAACCTTGTAATTATCGATTTCGTTGGCTTTCAGAGTGCTGCCGTAAGACACTTTCAGCGCACCGATGGATTGCTGGGTCAGATCTTCTAGAGTATCTTCCTCGGGGCCGCCATTACCGTTCTCTGCGTTCAGAGAGGCGCATGGATCCAGCGGCGTGACCACATTCAGCATATGGATGAAAGAGTCGTACTTTTTTGCCAAATCGAAGGCATAGAGAAATGCCGTATTGGCGTGTTCGGAAAAATCGGTGCAAAAGAGGATGTTGTAGAACTCAGCCATGGGTCACCACCTTGTTCCGTTGTCTCTGGGGGGCGTCATCGGTTTTCAGTCAAGCAAGCGATATGGGTTCCAACGAAACACCGGCACTTTCATGCACGGGTGTTACAAAGTGACAATCAATACGACCGATACCCCTATCATAAAGGGTGTGATTCTCCTTGTAAAGAACCAGATGAAAAGACTGGAAAGATAATGACGACTACCCTTTCGGTTTCCATGCGTTCATGTAGATGACCCCGGCCTCTTTTCGGAGTCTTTTGGGCAATTTGATGGTGAGATTCTCAACAAGATAGGTTTTCAGATCTTCTAGGGCCTCGATTCTTCCCTCGGTGAAATCGGGATCCGGTGGTTCTCCTCCCGGATCTGGTGATCCATCTCTGGCTGCATCGAGTCGATTTTCGATATAATAGTAAAGTTCAAATAGATAATTGTGAGACATGGATCTGAATTAATAATAGTTATAGGTGGAAAGATCGAAATTTTCTGAAAGATAGGCCCTTGCCGCCAAAAGCTCTTCCAGTTGGCCCTCATAAAACCGGAGTCTTCTCCGATCACTGGCTTTGGATGCGGAAACGGCCCGCGCTTCGACCGTTTGGATCTGCTGGGTGATATACCCGTGGATGTTTTCCAAATAGTGGTTTGCCAAGATCAACGCCTTCCACGCCCTCATAAAATCTCTCGGGCGTCAGTATTCATCAATGAACTGAGCCGATAATGAATTATCGTGCCAAGACCGGCAGCTAATTTGCCTTCAGCACCCGGTTTCGAATCCGGTCGATCTCCTCCCGGATATCCGTTAAAGAGACCTTGGATGCACATTCCCCGCAAACAAAACTGTTTTCCTGGGATTCGGTTTTACCGCATTCGACGCAGATGCCTTTTCCCGCATCCGCCCGGTTTCTCCCCCGGAAACGCGCCGGTTTCAGGGAAGGGGGCTTTTCCCGATTGCCCATGGTTTTCAAAAGGGTCCTGTAGGACATCTTTTACCCTTCCGCCAGCATCTCACGGATTTTTTTCAACGTTTCGGAATCGCTGCCGTTTAACATAGCGGAAATGGCTTCCCGATCTGACAACTGGCTGACATCCTCTTTTTCTTCCAACTCAACTTCCAGTATGTCCTTGATGGTTGATATAAGGCTTTCCGGGGTCACCGGTTTTTCTAAAGTGTAACGGGACTTCATGCCGAGGGCGAATGCGCTGGCGGCTTTGATGTCGTCGCTTCCCCACTCGTCCCGGGCGTGGGCGGTTATCACGATGATGGGGAGGGTTTTCAATTCCTCGTCGGCCCTCAGCTCCTTGATGACGGAAATGCCGGATTTCCTCGGCATGATCAGGTCCAGCGTCATCAGATCCGGCGGACTCACTGCGACCTTGTCCAGTGCATCCTGGCCGTCCACGGCGGTGTCGACCTGAAAACCCACGTCCTGAAGGCAGTTTGCCAAATAGTTACGGATATCCGGTTCATCGTCCACTACTAGAATTCGCTTTTCCGATGCAAGTGCCATGATTTGCTCCATTCGAAATGAGTTTTTTAAGATCAGCCGCCGGATCTTTGCCTCCGGCAGCTGATAAGGTTTGTTCCAAGGTTCCCATTACGATTCGGCGGGCTCTTCCGTGTCTCCGGAACCGTTGTCTTTCATTCTTCCCATCGCCTTGGTCAATTCCATGACCACGCCGAGCCCCTGTTTGATTTCCGAATTGAAACCAGCCGCCATCATGCCGAATGCACCGACATCTTTGCAGTTTTCGATGTCCACACTGGCCGGAAGGGCTGCGGTTTTTTCAAGAAAAGAAATGGCAGCGGGATCCGAAAGCTTTTTGGCCAGCCCCAAAAGGGATACCATCGTATCGCCAATTTTGTCGATATCCTCGGCATCATAAGTGGCAGCGACTTTGGCACGGATTTCGATCATCGCGTTCATCATGCGGAACACCCCTTTTCGCTCCAGCTCGTCCAGATATTCGATGAGCTGGGGAACCGCAGACTTCATAAGCGGTTCGATGTCCTGTACGAATTCGATGATATTGTTCATCTGCTTAATAGCGAAGGTAAATGACCGGATATTTCGCATCGTCTCCTTCATGAGATAGAAGAGGTCCTCCAGCTGGAACCCTGCTTCCACCTCCTGGAGCTCCTTGATCATCAGTCCTACCGCCTGGTTTCCCAAGGGGATCATGTCCTTTCTCAATTCATCCATATCCCTGGCGGTTTTGACCAGCGGGGCGATCTGATTCTCGAGGTTCTCGATTTTACTCAAAATCAACTCTTCGTTTGTCATGTCGGCCCCCTATATCGTCTCGGCTTTCGGCCAGGATTTGCCAGCCATGTTCATCTGTGGTTCCAGAGGCATATCCTGACCCGTTAGCAGCAGGTTCCAATAGACCCATTTGAACATCATCTTGCCCCAGTAATTGATGTTGCTTTCGCCCACCAGATCGAATGGGCCCAGGCCCGGGAAGGGGAATTTCCCCGGCAACGGTTCCGTCTTGTAGTTGAAGTCAAACAGATACGCCTTGTCGTAACCCGATACGATGAAACAGGTGGAGTGACCGTCAAACGCGGGTTTCGGTTCCTCGCCGTCGATCTCGAGAACGATGTTCTCACAGACGATTTCCGCCTCGTAATGCGCCACGGAGCCGGCCTTGGAGGTGGGAACATTGGTGGCATCACCGACCACGTAGATGTTGTCGTACTTCTCGGCCTTTAAGGTATGGTGATCGGTGAAAACATATCCCATGCCGTCGCCCATTCCGGAGTCCTCCACGAATTGGGCCCCCAGGTTGGGCATGGTGGAGACCAGAAGGTCGTAGTCCACGCGGTCGCCCTTCGCCGATTCGAGATACCCCTTTTCCGAATTGACCTCCACCAGGTCGAAGTTCGGTGTTACGGCAATCTCTTTCTCTTCGGCGGCAACGCTGAGAACACTGGTGGCGATGGGTTTGGTGAAGATGCCGGTATTGGGGGTGACAAACTCGATCTCCACATTGTCCCGTACGCCGTTAACGGCATAGAACCAGTCGGCCATGAAGATGAACTCCATGGGGACCACCGGGCATTTATGCGGCATTTCGGCGATGTTGAAGACCATTCGGCCTTTTTTGAAGTATTTCATTTTCTGTCTCAGCGCCACGGCGCTTTCGACGGTGAAGAATGTATGCTCCTTCGCGGCAGGATCCGGTTTCCAATCCTCGAGGCCTTCCACCTCTTCCGGGGCGATCCGGCATCCCGAGGCGATGATAAGATAATCGTAGGTGTGTTTGCCCTGGCGGCACTTCACCTCGCGCTTGTCGGGATCCACCCCCTCGATGGTGTCATGGACAAAATTGACGCCCTTGGGGATGAACTCCCGTTTGGGTTTCATGCAGTCCTCCGGTGTGTAGATGCCGAAGGGGATGAACAGCCAGCCGGGCTGATAGTGATGAATCTCATCTTCATCGATGATCGTGATCTGCCATTCCGATGGACTCAATTCCTTCCTCAATTTGACTGCGCAGATGGTGCCGCCGGCACCGGAACCGAGAATTAAAATTTTTTTCATGAATTCCTCCTTAGATATTGATTGATCAAATCCATATTTCGCCTCATTTCCAAATGTTATATTTTTTCGAAATTTCCTTTCATCGGCGGGACGCGCTGTGGGTACAGGCGGACAGGCGGCTCAAGCTGATTTCATCCAGTTTCTCGTAAAGGGCCCGTGTGGCGTCCTCCCAGGCGGCCTGGATCAAAAGATCCTGCTTTTGTGAATGTTTGTTCAAGTTCTTGATCAGTTTGACCGAATTACCGGGATCCTCGAATATGCGGGTAATCTGCCCCAGGCTGATCTCCTCCGGCTTTTTGGCCAACCGATGGCCGCCCTTGATGCCGCGGAGGCTTTCGATTATTTCGGCTTTTTTCAACGGTCGAATCAATTGTTCCAGATACTTGAGGGATATGCCCTGGTGGTCAGATATTTCGCTGACTTTTATGAATGATTGATCCCGATGCAGGGACAGATAGATGAGAAAAAGAGTAGCGTAACGAACCCTTGATGTCAGTTTCATAATGGCAGCTTGTAATTCCAATCTTTTTAATCTATATTCGTTTGCTATGAATTAGAGTCGGCGAAAAATTTTGTCAAGATAAAAAAATCATCCGGCAAAAAAAAAGCAATTTTTCTTTTTAGTGAGTGTTGACATTCAGTGCCCATCTGTTTGATAAGAGGGGAAATTTTAATTTTATTCGATTTTGGCAGATCACCTGCAAAACAATTGTTGGCGAGAGCTAAAAGCCATACAATGTGGCATCTGCCGGTGGAGGCGCAACATGTCCGAATCTGAAAAACAAACCGTCGAGATCCCCATTTCGGTGGATGAAAAGACCGTCGATGAGCACTCCCGCATTCGTCGGGAATATCAGCTTCTTTTCGATAAGGTCCCCTGCAACATCATCCTGATCGATCGGGATTACAATGTCGTCCGGGCCAACGAACGCGCCCGGGCAACGGTTGGAAATCTAGTGGGAAAACCCTGTTACAAGGGTTTGAAAAAGGCCGACTCCCTTTGTACCGAATGCACTGCAAGACAGACCTTCGCCGACGGGAAGATGCACACGGGACACCACCTTTGGAAATCCCAGTCCGGGCAAGTTTTTCATCTGCATGTCATCACAGTCCCCATGAGTCTGGACAACGGGAGCTTCGACACGGTGATGGAGCTCGCGGTGGACGTCACCCAGACGGTTGAACTGGAGGCGGATCTCAAGTTCGTCAAGGAATACCTGGAAACCCTGATCGCCACATCCATGGACGGTGTCCTGGCGCTGAACGAGAAGGGAAAGGTGACGGTATTCAACCCGGCGGCACGGCGGATGTTCGGTGCCGGCCCTCACCATGTGCTCTCCTTAGAGGAGATGAACGCCCTGCTGCCCAAGGGTTTTTTGGCCCAAGTGTCTGAATCTGCGGGAAACGTCGTTCTACCCGAATCGGAAATTCGCCGGCTGGACGGCTCCCGAATACCGGTCCGGCTGGTGGGCTCCAATCTGATCGTGGACGAAGAGGCCAAGGGAATGGCCCTGTCCATCGAGGACCTCCGTCAACTCAAAGAGCTGGAAAAGCAAAAACTGGAAGCGGAGCGTCTGGCAGCGGTGGGCCAGACCGTGGCGGGTTTGGCCCATGGCGTCAAAAATTTGGTCAACGCCCTCGAAGGGGGCATGTACATGCTCAATTCGGGATTGAAAAACGGTGAGATTGAACGGATCGGGAAAGGGATGAGCACATTGCGCCGGAACATCGATCGCATCGGGGCAACGGTCAAGGCGTTTCTCAACTTTTCAAAGGGGATGAATCTCTCCCCTGAACGCATCAATCCCATCGTCATCGTAGGGGAGGTGATCGAAGTCTTTGCCGCAAAAGCCGAAGCGCTGGGGATCGAATTCGAATACGAATTGGTGGAGGATATGGCGCCGGCGAACCTGGACTACGCTGGGGTTTACGAGTGTGTCTCCAACCTTGTAGACAACGCCATCTATGCCTGTGTCAACAATGACGCCAAGAAAAAGGGCCGTGTCCGCATGCGGGCCTTTGATGAAGAGGGTGCCATCGTCGTCGAGGTGGAAGACAATGGATGTGGTATGGACTACGAGGTGAAAAGGAAGGTATTTTCCAGCTTTTTTACCACAAAGGGGCTCGATGGGACGGGTCTGGGGCTTTTGATGACCAAAAAGATCATTCAGGAACACGGGGGAATGGTACAGCTCTCCTCAGTACCGGGCAAGGGCTCGACATTTCAGATCCGGCTGCCCCGAAACCGGCTTCCCCGGATCAGCGCCTCTACCCCTTAAATCCGGGTGCTTCCTGTTCGATGAGACCGGCGATGGTGATTTCGTCCAGTTTTTCGTAGAGAACGCGGTTGGCCTCCTGCCATGCCAAACGCGCCTTGCAATCGCAGGACTGGCTGCACTGTTCCGGGGAGCTGATACACTGCACCAGGTCCGATTGGCCCTCGAACAGCCGGACCACATCCCCTAAAGAGATCTCCTCGGGCGGCGTGGTCAGGCGGTGGCCCCCCTTGACCCCCCGTGTACTCTCCAAATAACCGGCTTTTTTCAAGGTTCGGATCAATTGTTCGATATATTTGAGGGGGATTTTCTGGATTTCCGAAATCTGGGACACCTGGACCGGACCGCCACTCCGCCGCAGTGCAAGCTCCATCAGAATGCGGGTGCCGTAACGACTTTTGGTGGATAGCTTCATGACCGGATGGCTCCTTTTGCCAATCTCGGGATTCATGTTAAACCGATTCAAAATCTGCTGTCAACACCCTACAACTTAACTATTGCCTGTATTCAACCGTCGTCCACAATATGTTTTTGGTTGCTTGAAGGGAAGCCCTACCTGAACCCGCGAGATAAGGTCGTTGACAATTGAAACAGGACGAAGTTGGAAGGCAACTTAGGCTGTGCCATAAGGATGCCCCGATTCAAGATATGATTTCTAAATCCAGCAAAAAGGCTGAGTTGCGTTAATGGCAGAAATTTTTCGAATCTTAGAGCTGTTTTCAACGCATGTAGAAAAACTTTATGTCCACGTGGAGCGGTTAGGGGATTTGGGCGGCAACGCATCAGAAACTCCATTTGATCTCCATAAACAACCGGTCGTTGTCGCCGATCTTTTGGAATTGGGGCAGGTCGCCGTCCTGGTAGAGCACGACACCACCCGACACTTCGACCCCGTCGATAATGTCGTAATTGGCGGAAAGCCGTGTAAAAGCGCCGTCTTCTCCGTAGGCGCCGTAAACAGATGCCAGCAGGGTGACGCTCAAAGTGTCGTTTAAAAAGTTCTTCTCCGCCCGAAAGGCCCATTGGAATTGGGTTCCATCGGCAAGGTCGGGCGAGTTTTTCAAAACATCGTCGTAATTGTTCAGGTGGCGGATGGCAGCGTCCAGGCTGAGGACGGTTTCGCTGAATCCGGAATACTCGATACCCAAAAGGGCGTCTGTTCGGGTATAATCCCGACCCGGTGTGTTGAAAAAAAGGAGTCCGTCGAAGTAGGCGGCTTCTGTTTTTAACAGCCAGTTGCCAAGGGCGATGTTCCAGGCCAGGCCGGCCATGGAGAGTCGGGCGTGTTTTATGATAAGGCCCGGCCCTGCTGGGCAGGGCTCGAAATGGCTGTCGTCGTCAAAGATCCTGGCGGCGTAAAGGGCCATGTCCCAGCCGCTGAACACACCGGAAAGGGAAAAGGCCCACTCTGTGTTGCCGCCGCCGTCCGATGGGATCTCCTCCGGCGGCAGGTGGACGGACCCGGTGAAAAAATCGTGGCCGTATACCGGGAGTTTGTTGAACCGGATTTCGTGCAGCGCAATACCAGTAAGGTTCCAGTCCCCGGCGTAAAGATCTACCCGGGTCATGGCGACGGGCAGGCGGAGGTCCTCGATATCGGTGAGTCCAGGTTCACGCAGGTCCAGTGGATTGAGCACGTCGGTAATGCGGATGTTGTCCGATTTACCCCACACCACGATCTGGCGGCCAGCCTTGATATCCAGCCGGGATCCGGGGCTGATCAGCAGATAGGCCTCCCGAAGTTCCACCTCGTCTTCATACTCATCCAGTACCGCATCGGTGTAGTCCCCCCGGCCATTGAGCCGATATGCAGCATCGTAGAAACCTTTCCCGCTCGCGAATGCCTGCCATCGTCCCCCGGGTTTGATGCCTACTTCCAATTGCAGTTCCGTGCGAAGACGGGAGATACCTCGCCAGTCGGTTTGGGTGTTTTCCGGCGCGTCGTGGGACACGTTAACGGTGCTGCCCACCTTGAAAAAACCGTCCAGGCTGATAGGGGAAGCCGCGGCCGCTTCAGTGGGGGGCAAAGGGGATGCCGGGGTATCGTACTCTTCATCGAACCCTTCCAGCACTCCCGATTCTTCCGATGCTTCTCCGTCCCGTGTCCCGGAACTGTTGTGGGACTCGAACCCGTCCATGATTTTTTCGATTTTTCCGTCTGCGGCCACCAAAGGTGTCGTGGAGAGCAAAACCACCGTCAGAACGGCCGCCATGAAGATGCCGATCCTTTTAATCATGTTGCCGATCCCATTGTCGAAAGGCCTCTATAATCCTTTTTCCATCCGCCGGATGGTGAACAGTTTGAAGTCAAGGTCCTGGTTGAATTTGACGTTATGAAGGGTGAGAATGGTTTTATGGACTGTTTTTTTCCCTTTCTTTTTGGTCACGTGGGTTTTTGTTCCGACCCAGATGTCGTCGATCCGCTCCAGTTGTTTGACATCCACGTACTTCAGGTATCCCCCGTCCTTTACCCAGTTGACGGCACGCACCACGTAATAATTGTCCTGGCGGACGATGAGCAGGGATTTGCTGTATCCGGTTTCTTCGATCACCTCCCGGCTCCGCGGTATCGCCTCGATGAGCCAGGCCTCGTGTCCTCGAACCTTGACCTCCTTTTTGAGGGTGAAATCGAAGTCCTCGAGATCCCGCGAGCTCATGTCGGAATAGTTGAGGTCGGAGCCCATAAAACTGCCGCTTTTATCGCTGGAAGCGATACGCTTGGTTTTCTTCAGGGCCGGCAGGTAAAGCCACTGGTCGTCGTCTTTTTTCGAGTCATCGAAATCGTGGGTTAAAAATGCGGTGTCTTTAACATCCGCAGGATGCTTGAAAAACATGAGACTCAGGGTATCTTCCCCTTTGTCCTTTGTGAAGGTGGCGATACGTCGAATCCTTTTGCCCCCTTTTTTGTCGATGAGTACCATCTCCATGTCGGCGGTGCTGTTGTCGCCATCCTCCCTGGTATCCACCTTTTCCATGATCGCCCTTGCCCTGGGATCGTCGGCCCATGCCGGACTATTGATAAAAACGGCCGACAGGGCCATAAGAAGCCATACTAAAGTGATGTTTGCTTTTATGACAGGTTTCATTTTTTCCTCATCCCCTAATCCGGCCTAGCCGGAAATAAGTGATTGTCGGCGCTGGTGGTGAAGCCTCTTACTGCTAATTCCTCAATGACCGAAGCGCCGGATTAGATATCGTTTTCCCCTAAATAGCAGGGGAAAACAGAAAATATAAACCTTACTTGATGCTGGGGACCGTCCGGCTCCGGGAGGTGGATGTTCGTTTGGCGGCAACGGCGACCATGAGGGCCGGGGCGAGGATGAAATCCGCCAGGAGTGCCAGCAGCACCACAATGCCGGTGAAAAAACCGAATCGGTTGGTGTTGTTCAAATCCGCGAAGAGGAGAACGAAGAATCCGGCCGCCAGCACCAGGGATGTAATCAGCAGCGCCCGGCCGGTGGTGAGCAGGGTTTCCCTAACGGCGAACCGGGAGTCGTCTTTTAGATCGTAATAGCGCCGGTAGTTGTACATGAAATGCATGGTGTCGTCCACGACCAAGCCGATGGCGATGCTGCCGATCATCAGCGCCACCAGATCCACGGTGACGCCGAAAGCCCCCATGCAGCCCATCACAAGGAATATGGGAAACAGATTGGGAATCATGCTTAAAAGTCCGAGCTTGAGATCTCCCACCAGAATGATCATCAGCACCGATATGACGAAAAAGGCGATGAAATAGCTTTTCGACATGCTTCGGATGGAAGCGGTGACCGCGTCGCCCAGAATGTACAGCATGCCCGTTACCGATACATCCGCAATCCCAGCCATCTCCGTTTTGTAGTGGTCATGGAGCTTTTCGATGAAACGATCCGATGCCATCGCTTCGGGCCAGGGGACTTTCATGGAGACCCGTGTGCGGCTGAATCGATTGTCTACGATCTTTTCAAGATCTTCGGCACCGCTGTTTTCGAACAAAAACAGCTCCTGGGCAATCAGGGCTCTTTCTTCCGGAATGGCGTAATACCGAGGGTCGTTTCCGTTCAGCGCCTGATGGGTCTCTTTGAGGATATCGTTGATGGACCGAACCTTTCCCACCGATATGCCGTCGCTCCTCATGGCAAGGGCGTCCTTCCGGAGTTGTTCCATTTTTCTCAGTAGTTCCGGCCGGTAGATCCCGTTCTCTTCCCCCGTTTCGATGACCATCTCCACCGATGTGATCCCTTTCAGATTTTTGTCGATGAATTCCAGATCCTGCCGTACCCGCAGGGTTTCGGGGAAGTTCTCCTTGTTGTTGTAGGCAAATCGCAATTGGGTCATTCCTGCGACGGCAAGGATAAACAGCAAGAGACAGACCGAAAGGATGCTCCGCGGTCTTGAGACAGAAAGGTCGGCGAAAAAGAGGAGAACGCGGTCCATCCGCCCGGTTCTTCCCGGCGTGTTTTCTACGGTTTTTCTTTTAAAAGGCGTCAATGCCAGAAACGCCGGCAACAGGATCAGGGTGTAAATCAATGCCATAGTGGTGCCGACGGCGGCGAAGATGCCCAGATAGCCGATGGCGGCGATTTCAGAAAGAGAGAAGGAGAGCAGACCCGCGGCCGTGGTTAGACTGGTCATCACGATGGCGACCCCCGAATGCCCCAATGCAGAGGCGATGGCGTCGATCTTTTCTTTTCCGGCCTCGAACTGCCGGTAGAAGATGGCCAGGATATGAACGGCATCGGCGATTCCGACCGCCATGAGAAAGGTCGGAAGAATCACGCTGAACACGGAGATCGCGACGTTACACATCGCCATGACCCCAAGGGTTGAAAAAAGCGAGGCGTAAACGATGATCAACGGGTAGAAAGCACCCGATATCCGCCTGAAAAGCATGAAGAGGAGAACAAGGATGATTCCCATCATGATCCGTCGAAAGGTTGCCATGTTTTCCTTGGTCGTCCGGTCGTAGATCTCTTCTGAAACCGGACCTCCGGCATAGGCGATGTTAAAGTCCGCCGTTTCGTAGTGTTCGACGATCTTTTTAACCGCCTCCACTACCTCCCGGTTTTCCTTTTTGGACAGGTAATGCCTCTTGGCCGAGGGGTCTTTGTCGGGTGCCGTATTCTCAGCCGCCGGGGGCGAATCCTCCAGAAAATCATCTATGGCCGCCTGTTGATCGGTTTCCGCCACCGATGCCCGGGGGCGGATGAGAAACGCCGCAATTCGGCCGTCTTCCGAAATAAAGTCGTTCAGGTAGACCGGGTTGCCAAGGGCGTAGCTGCGAACCGCCGCCAGATCGATCTTTTTTTCCGGCCAGCCCTCCAGCAGTTCCCCTACCACCAGGGTGTCGCCCTCTCCCCGGGTGACCCGCGCATTGAGCAGGCTCTTGACTTCATCTAAGTGAGGCACCTTCTCTTCGAAATCGCGGTGCAGGTTCTTTAATTTCAGCAGACTGGTTTCGTTGAAGATGTCCGGTGTCTTTACGGTGACGATGACAATGCGATCCTGGCCGAAGTCATCCCTGAAACGGTTGTAGGCCAGCCGGGCCGGGTCCTTTTCGTGAAGCATCCCCTCAAAAGATGTATCGATGGTCAGTTTCGGCAGCTGAGACATAAAAAGGGCGATGATCAGGCCCATACCCAACAGGGTCTTGATGCGGTGGCGGCAGATCCAATACCCCATCCGTTCAAACTGATTTTCGATGCGTCGCTTCAGCGCTGACATAAATAGTTGCCCCCGTTAGAGATAGTCTGATTTTGTCAGGTAAAAGATGCGGGTGTTACCGGAAATGATTGGGCATGTTTACAGATCCGGGCCCAATCTTTGTCTATCCGAATTATATGGCGTTAATCCAATCAAATGCCAAGCAAGGTGCAAATCTGCTTTTCGAGCAATATACGGCTTTCCTCAATACTCAGGCCATAATCATTCCGCAATACCGACCAAACATTCCAGGAAGAATTGAGGAGTAGCAGCCTTTGAACGCCCTCTTTCTCAGGGTGATCGTGAAGATAGGGGGCAAACAAATCGTGGATGAATTGCTGCTCGAGCTGACGCGCATCTTTCTGGCGATTCTGGATAAGACTGCTGCCGCGTTTTTTCTCTTCGACAAGTGTTTTCAGCGGCATGATGTACTCATTGATCTGAATTCTCAGGTCTATCCACAACCGGACTGTCTCCTCAAGCGAACGTTCCGGGTCAGGAACTGGAAGGGAGAACCGGCCCCGCACGCGTTGCAGCATCAAGTTGAGCATTTCAGAATAGAGTTCGGCTTTATTGTTGAAAAACCTAAAGACGGATCGCCGGGAGACGCCTGAACGCTCGGCCATCGCTTCAATACTGGGGACTTCACCGGTCTCCAATATCAGATCAAGTATGGCTTCAGTCGTCTTGAGCTTGTTTGTAATCCTTCTTTTTTGCCTGCCATCTGTGGTCGGGGTCTCTTTCATGAGCATAGGATTGTCAATACCATGCATAATGTCAAGCATATTTTGACACTATAGTGCCAAAATATGCTTGATTTCGAAAATTCAATATGTTAGCGCCAATACATATTACTATCATCAAGATGATTACAGGATGGGAACCGTTATTAAACAGGGATTTATAGGGATTAATGAGGAGGTATGAAAATTAGGCTCATGTTATAGCCCCGGGAGACTACTAGGTCCGTGCGGGGGGTCTTGTGTCGTTACGGTAATACAACCAACATGTGAATAAAAAGGAGGGGAAAATGCGACTGGTTAGCGTAGCATTGGTGCTGTTGTTGGTCGTTATGAGTTCTGTGGCTTTTGCCCAGGATGATAAGGCCACCAAAGAAGAATGCGTGGCCAAGGTGAACGAAGCGGTGAAGCAAATCAAGGCCGAAGGATTTGAGGCCGTAAAACCAAGGATTGCGAAGTTCGGCGGACCTTTTTCCTGGAAAAAAGATGGCTATGTGTTTTGCATGGATACCAAGGAGGGCAAATTTTTAGCCCATCCTTATCTGCCTTCGTTTATGGTAGGGCGCTCGATGCTCGACAGGACCGACAGTAACGGTAAGGCTTTTGTCAAGGAACTCATGGACAAGGCCAACAATGAGGGTGAGGGTTGGGTCGACTATATGGTCCAAAGGCCCGACACGCCTGAGCCCGTCCTAAAAGAATCCTATGTGAAGAAGGTGCCCGAGGCAGATGTGATCGTCGGCGCAGGTTATTTTCCGGTTAAAGATCAGTAGCAGAAATAATTTTCTGCATCCGATGCGCTTATTTGCCAGACAATTCATAGATCACTTGGTGTTTCGGCAGGGCGATTTATTGCAATGTATTGTGTCTGTTCCGTGGGTCAGAATTCCGGCATAGCGCCGTACTTCATACAGTAAGCTGAATAATCGGGATAACCAGATTTCTTTAAAATTTTTAGCGTATCGGCCCTATCATAAGCCAACCGGCTTAATTGAACCTGACCGGCGTCTGTGTCGAATACGGCAAAACTGGCCCGCGGGTCTCCGTCTCTCGGTTCACCAACGCTGCCTGGGTTAATGAGAAGTCGATTCCCAATTTTTCTTACGTACGGAATGTGAGTATGTCCGGTTATCAGGATATCGGCCCGCAGCCCATCGTAGTAATCCATCAATTCCTGTTCCGTAATGTCAGGTGGAATATAGTGATGCAATGAAAGTTCTGGGGCTGTGTGATTCATATAAAATATTTTGCCATCTATTGTAAAACGCTGCTCACGAGGAAGATTTTTAAGATAGGTCATCCCGCTTTCCCCAAGACATTCACGGGTTAAATCCACCGATCGATCGAGTGCCGCTGCCAGATGGGCATATTTTTGATGCATAAGTGAAGAGGCTTTCAGGTCGTGGGCAACGACAAAGTCGTTGTTGCCCATACAGACACGGGCTCCGATACGTTGAATCGTTTCGATGCATTGCTCGGGAAATGGGTAATCCACCACGAGATCACCGCAACAGATGACAAGATCGTAGGATGTGCGCTTTAGCACACTCTCAAGCGCATGCAGATTCCCATGTATGTCAGATAGGATCAAAATTTTCATACGATATTAAAACCATAGCATATGTCTGGCCGAATTGTAATTTCGATAATCCATGTTGGATATCGGAATGCGCACCCCATCCATGTCTCGCCCCATTGAAAACCCGAGTTCCTTGATGATAGGATGAAATACGATTTGGAATCTCCTAAGGCATGATGGTTTCCTAAAAAGTCTCTAAAAATTCTGTGATTCACTCCATAGGGTACCCCGATGTGATCAAAATCTGTGTATATAGTAGCGGCGAATCTTATTTACGACTTTTTACAAAACCATCAAGGATTAGGACTGAAATCGGAAAGGAACGTCATGCCATTTGTTTCGGTCAGAGGGCTCCGTCTCTATTACGAGATACACGGTAACGGACCCCGATTGTTCTTTTTCAACGGCACCGGGGGAGACCTCCGGCGTAAACCCGGTATTTTCGAAACGCCGCTGGCCCGGCGCTTTGAGATTCTTGCCCACGACCAGCGAGGCCTCGGTCAAACCGACCGACCGGATATCCCATACACCATGGCGGATTATGCAGAAGACGCTGGTGCACTTTTGGAAGCCGTCGGTTGGAACCGGTGCAGCGTAATGGGATTTTCCTTCGGGGGCATGGTGGCCCAGGAGTTTGCGCTGCAGTTTCCCCATGGCATTGAACGGATGATCCTGGCCTGTACCAGCAGCGGTGGTGCAGGAGGCGACTCCTATCCCCTTCACAAATTTGCCGCCCTGCCCTTAAAGGAGCGGGTGCTGCGTGTCATACCCATCGCTGACATCCGGCGGGATGAAGCCTGGCAGGCCGCCAATCCCAAACTGTTCCGGCAGTTGGCCGATCAGATGTTGGAGGATCTGACGGTGGGAGAGGACGAGCCGGGGCGGGCGACTGGAACACGCCGGCAGCTTGAAGCCCGCCTTTGCCACGACACCTACGATCGGTTGCCGGCCCTCAAGATGCCAGTTCTGATATGCGGCGGAAGATACGATGGCATCAGCCCTGTGGCCAACCTCAAAGCTCTAAAAAGTCAGATCCCCCACGCGCGTCTGGAACTGTTTGACGGCGGACACCTTTTCTTTTTGCAAGATTCACGGGCATTTGAATGCATGATTGGTTTTCTTTTAGATGAAGAAAAAGAGATATTCTGAACCGATCGCATCGGTTTTAATCCACAACGTATTATTGCTCTTTTTTCTTCTCTTGGGTCCTTTGAATTGCCTCCCTCTCTTTGATCAGCTCATCGAGCAAATCCTGAAGCTGCCAGGTTTCGGAAACGGGGGTCAGCACAGCCCAGAGGGCGTTTTTCATGCCGGCGGCCCGGCATGTACCCATGAGATTGTGAAGCTCATTTTCGAGAATTCCGGAAACGATGATGGCCCGGGGCAGTTGGGAGTCTTCCCCGCTGCCGATACCGTCTGCCAATTTCACAACTTCGGACAATCGGTGGTGTCTTTGTTCGGCGGTAAGCCAGATCCGGTGGATGTCGCTCAGATCGGCCATCTCCAGCACCTTTTGAAAATTGGGCTGGATCTTTGCAGCAAATCCGCAGAGGAGAAGCATTCTGGGGCCGTACAGCGGTGTATCGGAGTCGGTGACTTTTTCAAACGTGCCGTTGCTCATATAGACCTTCCTGTTGTTTTATCAATAAAAATAAATGCTCCAGGTCAAAGGGGGGTGACCCTTTCCACCCGGTGTGGGGCCATCTCGATGAGGGCACCGCCGCCTTTGCGGCCCATGGAGCAGTTGACCACCATGGTTTCGCCGATCCGGCCTGTTCCTGTCCCCTCGTGGATGTGCCCGCAGATCATAAGGGGTGGCCGGCATATCGATATCAGACGTGACAATCCACGGGACCCGGCGTGGATCCGGCCCATCACCTCATCCCGGATCCCCAATGGCGGCGGATGGGCAACCAGCACCGAAGCTTCCCGTGCAAGGGGCATCAACTGTCGCATAAGATGCGCTTCCCGGTACCGGACCTGCGACCGGAAGGGCAGCAGGGCCGTACCGCTGACACCGGTTATGGTAACATCCCCTACCGTCACCCGTTTGAGATGCAGGGTCGACACGTTATTATATCGATGCAACCCTTTTTCCACCACTGGCAGGTCGGTGTTGCCTCGAACGATGTACACCGGGACCGAAAGCCGGTTGATTCGGGACAGAACCTTTCTCGAGCGCACAAAATTCGTGACATCGCCGGCCATTACCACCACATCCGGAGAAAGCGCCCGGATGTTTTCAGCGACCCGTTCCAGCCGGTGTCGTTTCCCGTGGATATCGGCCACCGCATAGATCCGAAGAAAGGGGGCTTCCATAAACCTCCCTTACCACAATCGAAACGGTAAGGGTAGATGATCTGCATAAGATCCAACCGTACCGGGCAGTGGGAACCCCTCATGCCTGCTATTCTCGAGATAAACTCCTTGCATGGCAGTCTTTTTCGAATTAGGAATAGACTGCCTGAATAAAATGTAAACACTGAAGGAGGCAAACATGGGGAAATTGTCCTACGATCTTGAAAACAAGGTCGCCATTGTGACCGGCGGCAGTCGGGGCATCGGCCTGGGGCTCGCCGGAGAACTGCTGGCACAGGGGGCAAAGGTGGTCATCTGTGGCCGGAAGACGGAAAATCTTGAGGAGGCACAGCAGGCCCTTTCAGGGGGAGATCGCTTGCTCGCATTGTCCACCCACATCGCCAGGGCGGAAGAGGTGGATCAATTGTTTGATCAAACCATGGAAACCTTCGGGCCTCCGGATGTGCTGATCAACAATGTCGGCATGAACGTGGGCAGCGGAGTGGTGGATGCCGACGAAGGGTTGTGGCATAAAATCATCGACTCCAACCTCAATGGCACCTTTCTGTGCGCGAGAAAAGCGGGCCAGATCATGCGGGGACAGGGTCGTGGCAAGATCGTCAACATCTCCTCCCTGGCAGCCCACCGGGCCGCTCCCTTCATGGGCATCTACGGGATTGCCAAAGCTGGAATTGAAATGATGACCAAAGTTCTGGCCCAGGAGCTGGCACCCTTTAAGATCCAGGTCAACGGCGTGGCGCCCGGCATGGTGAAAACCGGATTCAGCAAGCCGTTCTGGTCCAACGAAGAATTTCACGACATGATCGTTAAAAGCATTCCTTTGGGAAGAATTCCCGAGGTGGCGGACATCATCCACCCTGTGCTGTTCCTCTGCTCGTCCGGTGCCGATTTTGTCACTGGACAGACGGTGATGGTCGATGGGGGTGCCAGCGTGGTCTAGAAGCGGATTTCAAAATTGTCTTTTCGCCCAAACTCTTTGTCGGATCCTCATTTCAAGTTCTCAAAATACAAAAGTATTCCTGCGGCTTGAAACTCAGATCCTACGTGACACTTGTCCGCCTCTGGCGTATTGAACGAAAATCCTAATTTTGAAATCCACTTCCGTTTACTGCATAATAACAATTTGCTTAATGTGAATTCTGAGCAAAGTAATAGGAAATGTCAGTTGTGACAGGATGAAGATAAATTGAGCCTTAAAAAAATCTGCAACGGTGAAGGCGTTCATACGCGAAATATCTCCGTCACCACCCATGCCGATGGAATGGATGGCATCGTGGTGGAAGGAGTCCTGAAGGATGACCGGCTGGGCCATCATTATACATATAAAAGGGAAAAATTGCCGCCGGGGACGATTCACCACATGGTGATCCGGATACGCGTGACAGGCCGTAAACTCACCATTGAAGAGATCGCTGTGGAGATGCCAGGCACTCCCCATGGCGATTGCAGCGAATTGAAAAGCAGCCTCGACGAACTGGTCGGTATCCGGATCGCACCGGGGTTTACCGAAAAGGTGAAGATGAAAGTGGGCGGCGTCAAGGGATGCGTGCATCTGACCGGATTGTTGCTGACCATGGCGCCGGCGGCTGTGCAGGGTTACTGGGCCAACCGTTCCCAAAATCCGGATGCTGGCCATATAACACTGGACGCATTGGAGCAGTACCTCATCGATACATGCCGAGTGTGGAGAAGAGACGGCCCCCTCGTTGAATCGGTAAAAAGTGCGGTGGGGGATCGATCCTGATTTTTAGTGGGCGCATATCCGGATAAATGGGCGGTCTATTTCTTTTCGATTCGTTGCAGAAAGGAGCTCCGGGTCATGCCGGCTCCCACCGAATCGTTCAGTATCATCCCGGCGGATTTCAATGCATCGAGGTTCCGGTTCACCGGGAATCCCTGAATCGTATCCGGTTCCAGCCGGTCATGAAAAAGGTCGTAGGGCAAACGCTGCATGCACACCACCGAGCAGTTCCCCCGGGTATGCACGTTGGTCAGCATCCTGTCCGCGAGAAACGCTCCCACGGCCTGTTTCACATTCTCCACTCGTCCTGCCATAAGCTGTTCCAGGGTCAGTGGAATCATGGCAAAATTGGCCTGGTGTTCGATGAGAAGATCCAGGTCGAAAAGGGTCAGGTCGTTGGCGGGCAGGATTTTTTCAAGATGAGTACCGGCTCCCCTTGTGGCATAGAGGAAAACCCCCTTGCCGTCCATCTCGCCGAACACCTCCTTGCTGTCTGAAACCGCTTGAATATAATGGGCAAAACAGCCGTGTGTACTGGTGGCGGTATCTACGATACCACTTCGGGGAGGGGAGAAGCAAAATCCCTGGCCGCGATGAAAGGTGAGGACCAGCGTAAGATCCCTGCCCAGATAACCCGTCACCACTTTCCGGTATTTGCCGGACCGCACATAGGCTTCGCCGATCCTCTTGACAAATTCCGGATCGTTTTTCAAGCTCATGATGTCAAAGGCAAAGGACCGGACATGCCGGTCGTAAAAGGCCAAGGCACTTTTAAAGCGGGAGAAAACACCCTCTGCCGCCGCATCGGGATGAAGCCGCTTCACCATTTGATGCTGCACCCGAGAAGCGGTCGCCGGAACCCGGTGCTCGATCTGGCCCAACTGGTTGTCCAGTATCAACCCGTCGATGCGATCGCCGCCGGTGAGTTCGCAGATGGCATGGGCGATACTCCCCACAATATCCGCCTCACCCAGCCGGGCGATGTGACTTTCTTCGGCGCTTAAGGTGCCCCCGGAATTGGGTATTTCACCCGTCTCCAGAGCCGTGGCCAGGGAATCGTCCCCGAAAATGATGCCCGCCGTATCAAGGGGTCTGAAGGGCTTTGCACGGTGGATGTTCTCCGCTCCGACAATGACGGAAAGGTCCCCCTTTTTCAGATGACCGGACAGGGAAAGCATGAACACCAGCTCCACCGCCACGTTGAATCCGGGACACCCGGCGTACAGATCGAACACCGAAAGATCCTCATCGGGGGCCTGCAGCAGCTCCATGGGGTATTTGATCAAAGGCCCGGCATCATACTTATCCTCCCCGACATTGGTGGCCCCGATAAGGAGCTTGATCCTGGAAGGGTCGATCTCCTGCTGGGCCAGCAGATCCTTGAAGGCGATTTTTCCGATCCGGACATCGTCGGGTGCGGCCACCCGCTGCCGGACACCGATGCGCGCTTCGATGGTCCGGTGGTTGACCTCGATATTGTTTTTAAAAAACATCCCCTTGTTTTCATAAAAGCGATTATCGACAACACGGCCGCCATTCCATGCACCATAAGCGGCGATTTTGAGTGCGGATTCAAACGCCATGCTCACTCCCGGCAGAACCTTTCGTATGTGTAACGCATCTGGATACGGGCATGCAGATGAACCGTCCATGTCAAACCAATGACGATTTAACCTGAATTTACCCGAAAACGGTTGCATTGTTTAGGCAATAGCATTATTTTAATATTATGACATATCAATATTTTGTGCCGCTGTAAACCGCCGGATAATACGGCATAACCATCTGTTATTATAAATATTTTCCATCCAATCTGACACTTGGGACGTTCGGCGGTTTACCGGGGTCAACAATTGCGGGCCAGATCCTTTCTCATAATGCCGCGCTCACAGATGCTCGAACTTTTCTGTCCTGAACGCCGAACCGACTGACAGCTTCTCTATCGATCGCACAACCGCAGACACTATATCTGAATCTTCAACTATTTAAATATTTTACGGCCCCTACTCGTTGAAGAGCCGCTAACCGGTTCATGCAAAAATAAAGTTTTTTGTAAAATCTGGAACGAAATATGCACTAAATCATAACAAACCTTCAAAAATGCAAACTGAATCGGGGGTGACAAATGGCTAACGAAAACAGTACCGGGCTCCGCCGACACATTCAGGCTGTAAAGGACGGAAGCCGCCGTTTTGAAAATGCGTTTCAAGGGGTTGCCAGGATGATCCTTGAAAGCGAGATCGACAAGGTCGTCGTAAACGGCAAATCAACTTATGATTTCAGCATCTTCCGTACCGGGAAAAAGCATGTCATCGGCATGTATGACGAGATTAACAGTTTCGTCTCTTACGTTAAAGATGCCGCAGAGGGCGGATCCTCTTCAGAAATGGCATACGTTCTGGTGGGTGAACCCGGAAACGGAAAAACCTTTTTTGTTGAATTCCTCTGCACCCGATATCGCCAATTCCTCGCAAGACCCGAAAATCGAAAGTATACCTTCAAATTCATCGACGCGGAAAAGATGGGTCATTACGGCAAGATCACCACCATCGAATCCCAGACCTACGAAGATCCCATGATCCTGGCGATGAATCTTTTCGAGGATCCTGAGAAAAATAGGGAATGGCTCGCCGAAGCGTTCGGATTTTCCGACAGCGATATCGAAAATCTTTACGACAACTTCCGCCCTTTGGGTGCATGCAGCGGATATATCTGGAACGATATCCGAAACCATACCGGTGGAGATATCGATGAAATGCTCGCATATACGGAGATCGTGCCGGTTCCCCTCACCGAGAGCCTCGGGACCATTACCGGGAAGTATCCGGCAAAGGACAAGATTACCTCCTCTGCGGTGGATCTGCTGGGGGAGGAATCGATCCAGCGTCTGCTCCATATCACCGACACCAACAACCCCTACCGATTTGACTTAAGACGGGGCGCCCTTGCCCGGGTGGCCGGCGGCGGCGTGCATTTCAGCGATGAGATCTTCAAGAACAAAAAGGATCTGGTCCAGGTCTATCTGGGAGTGATTCAGAACCGGAGCATCGAGATCGACGGCTACAAGTGGCCCATTGATACCCTGATCGTCGCGACCAGCAACAACAGCGAGTTTAACCGGTTTCTATCCGAAAGGGAGGAGGCCCCCATCGTTGACCGGTGCCGGATCTGCTATGTCTCCCACAACACCAATTACAAGCTCCAGAAAGACCTCACCGCCTACGCCGTGGGCAGCGAGGCCCGTACCACCCTGACCCGGGAAGACTTGCACCAGGACCCCAACCTGAACTACTCGGCTTCGGTGGCGGTGGTCTTAACACGGCTGGCGAGATCGGAAAAGCTTACGCCGGTGGAAACCATGAAACTGGCAGCCGGTGAGGTTGCCGGGGAGAAGAGCATCAAAACCCTGGCGGAGGTGATCGACATTCTGAACCAGAATCCGGACATCATCCAGCGATTCGGCCAGAAGGGAATGGGTCAGCGAAATCTGGGTCGGGCGGTTCAACTGCTCATCGAAAGTTCGGAAACCAACGAGGGAAAATGCATGTTCGCTTACGATATTTTCAAAGCCCTCGACCGAATCGTTCTGGATTACGTTACCGATGCCAACGACAGGGCCAAATACCAGGAGGATCTGAAAATCGCCAAGGGCCTTTACCGCGAACGGATCATGACCGAAATGTTCAACGCCTACATGGATGAACCTTTGGCCATTCGCAAGGATGTCATGAATTATGTCAACATGATCATCGGTATCGATGCTGAGAATCTGGGACCGGACAAGATGTGGAAGTACAAGGATCCCCAAACCGGTGAGCTCAAGGCACTCAAGATCGACGAGCGATACATCAAAAGCGTGGAGGAGCGGCTGGGACTCAAAACCGATGAACAACGGGAATCGTTCCGCACCTCCATCCGGAAAATTTACGGGCAGAAGATCTCCGTGGATCCGGAATATGATTTCATGGACAACCTGGAGCTGGTCAAGGCCGTCACCGATGTCCGGCTGAAATCGGATATTGCCGGTGCCGGGAGTTTGATCGGGGCGCTTGCCAACCGGACCAACGAGGAAAACCAGAAGCTGTATGACCGAATGGTAGAAACCATGCTGGAAAAACTGGGGTACTGTCGAACCTGTGCTCAGAAAACCATCGAGTATTTCTGTACCCAGGAGGATGAAAACTGATTTTATAGTCATGTACGGCCCTTTCACGCCATATCGGCGCCGGAAGCAAAAATGACTTGTATGGGAGAGGGATATGGATCCAAAACTCCTGAAAATCTACGAGACCTTAAAAGCCCGCGGCCTGAGCGAAGCGCAGGAGGAAAAGATCCTCGAAGAGATCGCCATGGGGGGTCACCACAGCCTGCCGGAAGAGACCATGAGACCGGGCAGGGAAGGTGTCGAATTTCTTCCAAATGGGACTTCGAATGTCTACGACTTCCACGATCTACTGGACCTCCAGGATATGCCGGGTCCGCGCCCCATGGCCTTTTCCAGCATTCGATCCATAGACGACCTGCTGGAAAAGGACAAACAGCGCTCCAAGGATGGATTTCCCAGGAAAATTCGTGTGGGCCGGATGATCAAACCGGGTAAGGGCGGCAAGGAGAAAATTGTGGTGGTGCCCACCACCGTCGAAGAGAAGTTCATGCACGATCCCACGATTCGTCCGCCGGAAG
>Ga0066187_1000116_pt1 | contig 34874 bp, 34 predicted proteins | sample WorMetexBAHAMAS1_FD_58706 | JGI IMG/M metagenome (GOLD analysis project Ga0066187, IMG submission 58706) | Marine gutless worms symbiont microbial communities from Max Planck institute for Marine Microbiology, Germany - Inanidrilus exumae... | ecosystem: Host-associated > Annelida > Digestive...
AGCGCCTCGAAGGTCGCCAAGCCTACGAATTTATCCAGCAAGAGTCGGACTTGACCCTGCCACATGACGACGGTGTCATCGGCGGCGCGCCGATCGTAACAAGATTGGATGTAGATTCTATGCCAACGACGGTCGGAATCCGAAACCCTGCAGCTGCCTTACGGATCCATTTGCGGTGTTTACGGCGTGAAGACCGCCTTCAAGGAAGAGAGGTTGATGACCTCGACACAATTGCGTTTGAGGACGATCAAACCGTCGTCTTCCCAGGTCCGCAGCTGTTTGTTGATGGACTCGCGGGACGTTCCCATCATGTATCCCAGTTCTTTCTGCGAAATATGAATCACCGAGCGGACCGACTTCACATCAGCTTCCACTCCTTCCTCGGCAAGGGCGACGAGCTTCTTCGCCAATCGTGTCCGAATATCAAGAAGGGCCAAGTCTTCGGCTTGTTCACTGGTATGGCGTATTCGCGCGCACAATATGCGAAGCAAGTTCAGGCAGAACTCCGGGTTCCGTTGCAGGACATCGAGAAAAACACTTCTTTCGATGACCAGGAGTTCCGTCGTTTCCGTGGTGATCGCGTCGGCCGTCCTCATCCCACCATCCAAGACGCCGATTTCACCGAAGACTTCGCCTGGAAGCATGGTGTTCAGAATCAACTCTCGGCCATCTTTCGATATCGACCGGATGTTCACGCGCCCGGATACAACGGCCATCATCCCCGTCGTTTCGTCACCCTTCATGAACACGGTCTGCTGCGGGTCAAAATACTTGCTGTGGGAGTGATCACAGAGTCGGCCAATTTCCGTTTCCGGCAGTCCCTGAAGAAAAAAGTGTTCCTCAACAAAGGCCCGGCGTTGACTGGGTTGCATCGCTAAAACCAATTCTCAGGTTAGGTGAACGCCAGGCATTGAAACCCCAGATGGATAGTATTTCAAGGGTTCACCTTTTGGTCCGGCCGCGCCGGCGCGGACCTGATGGGCACTTCGGGACACCTGGGTGGCCTGTCAACAGATACGCGGCAGCTGTTCACCCGACAGCCAGTCGACCATGCGCTCGCCGCCGAAGGCCGTCTTCATGCTGACGAAATGGCGGTCGTCGGCGATGACGTCGCCGATGACGGCGGCGGCGGCACCGAGTTCGTGGTCCCGCATGGCGTCGACGAGACCGTCGGCGGCCTCGGCGGCGACAATGGCGATCAGCTTGCCCTCGTTGGCGACATTCAGCGGATCGAGCCCAAGCAGTTCGCAGGCCGCCTCGACCTGGGGTTTCACGGGGATCGCTGCCTCGTCGAGGCGGATGCCGACGCCGGATTGGCCGGCCAGTTCGTTGAGGGTAGCGGCGAGGCCGCCCCGGGTCGGATCGCGCATGCAGCGGATCGACGGGCCGGCCGTTTCGACCATGGCCGCGACCAGAGTGTGGAGCGCGGCTGAATCGGACAAAATCTCTGTTTCGAAGGTCAGATTTTCCCGCTTCGACATGACGGCGACGCCGTGATCGCCCAATGTGCCGCTGATCACAACACGGTCGCCGGGCTGGCCGCGGTCGCCAGAGAACTCGAGACCTGGCGGCACGATACCGATGCCGGCCGTCGAAATGAAGACACCGTCAGCCTTGCCGCGCTCGACGACCTTGGTATCGCCGGTGACGACGGGAACGCCGGCGTCCTTCGAGGCTGCCGCCATGCTTCTGGCGATGCGATCGAGATCAGCCAGCGGGAATCCCTCCTCAACGATGAAGGTGGCGGAAAGATAGAGCGGATTGGCGCCGCCGACGGCGAGATCGTTGATGGTGCCGTGCACGGACAAGGATCCGATATCACCGCCCGGGAAGAACAACGGCGAGATAACGTAGCCGTCGGTGCTCATGACCATGCGCCCGCCTTCGATGTCGAAGGCGGCCTGGTCGTTGCCCTGGGCCAGGAACTCGTTGTCCAGCGCCGCTGCGAAAAGGTCGTCGATCAACTGCGCCATGGTGCGGCCGCCGGAACCGTGGCTCATGTCGACGCGGCCCTCTTTCAGGTCGAGCTTGCGCTTGATGGTCTTTACCGGCGGCGAGGTCGTGTCGTCCATGTCAGGCGCTCATTTGCTGGTTGCGGAATCGACCAAAGGTCCAATGGGCCGCACAGGCGCCCTCGGCGGAGACCATGCACGACCCCATCGGCGTGTCCGGCGTGCAGGCGGTACCGAAAAGTTTGCAGTCCTGGGGTTTCTTGACACCCCTGAGGATGGCGCCGCATTCGCAGGCCGGGTTGTCTGGGGCCGGTTGATATTCAATGTCGAAGCGGCGTTCGGCATCGAATTCCGCATAGGTCGCCTTGACCCTGAGCGCACTATAGGGCACTTCGCCGAGGCCCCGCCATTCGAAGCTTTCACGCAGTTCAAAGACGTCCGCCACTTCCGCCTTGGCCTTGATATTTCCATCCCGCGTCACGGCGCGGCTGTATTCGTTCTCGACCTCGAAACGCCCCTCGTTGACCTGGCGGACCAGCATCAGGATCGCCTGCACCACATCCAAGGGCTCGAACCCGGCGATGACCACCGGTTTCTCGAACTCCTCGGCGAAGAACTCGTAGGGCGCCGTGCCGATCACTGTGCTGACATGGGCCGGGCCGATGAAGCCTTCCAGCGGCAGGGTGCCGAGTTCGCGTACATCCGGGCTTTCCAGGATGTTTTGAATGGCGGCCGGGGTCAGGACGTGGTTGCAGAAAACGGTGAAGTTGGTGAGGCCCTTGGCCTTGGCGGCCTTGACGGCGAGCGCGGTGGGCGGTGTCGTCGTCTCGAAGCCGATGGCGAAGAAGACGATCTGGCGCTCCGGTTCCTCCTCGGCGATTTTTAGGGCGTCGAGCGTCGAGTAGACCATGCGGATGTCGGCCCCTTCCGCCTTCGCCGTCATCAGACTGGTCCGGCCAGACGCCGGCACCCGCATCAAGTCAGCGTAGGTGCAAAGCGTCACCCCTTCCATTCGGGCCAGCCGGATGGCGCTGTCGATCTGGCCGACGGGCAGCACACAGACCGGGCAGCCGGGCCCGTGGATCATACGAACGTTGTCGGGCAGCATGTCAGAGATGCCGTAGCGCGAGATGGCGTGGGTGTGGCCGCCACAGAACTCCATGAAATGGTAGCCGCGGTCCGGCTCAACCTCGCGTTCGATAGCGGCGGCGATGTTCCTGGCCTTGTCGCCGTCCCGGTATTCCGTGATGTATTTCACGGCGTGACCTCGAGACCCATGGCCTCGTCCATCTCGGCGAACAGCGCCAGGGTCTTCTCCGCCTCCTCGGCGTCGACCTTGGAGAGCGCGTAACCCACGTGGACGATGACGTATTCGCCGACGGTCGGTTCGTCGATCAGGGCCACCGAAACATCCTTGGTGACGCCGCCCAGGTTGACGCGGGCCATGCCATCTTCCAGCAACTCGACGATCTCGGCGGGAATGGCCAGGCACATGTCACGAGTTCCTTTCGTTGGCGGCGGTCTCGGCGGCGATCAATGCCTGGCCGAGGCTGACGGCCGGGTCGCCCGGCGACAGGCTCTCCGGGAAATAGGCTTCAAGGCCGTTATCGACAAGGTCGTCCGCCATCAAGCGGCAAAGGACCTTGTTGAAGAAGCAACCGCCGCCGAGGGCCACTCGGGTCAAACCGGTCTCTTCGGCGGCCCAGCGGGTCCAATGCACGAGTGCGGCGGCAAGCGTCCCGTGGAACAGGTCTGCGCCCTTTTGCGATTCGCATTCGGTGAGGTGGTTCAACAACGGATCGAAGCCGAGAACACCATCATCGTCCAAAGTCCAACCGCCATCGAGGATTTGCGGGTCTTGTACCAGGCTTTCCAACTCCATCGGTGCCTGCCCTTCGAATTCCGCGACCGGCCGGACACCCAAAAGGCCACAGGCGGCGTCGAACAAACGCCCGCAACTCGACGTTTCCGGAGAGTTGAGGCCCTTGCTCATGATCTGTTCGAGCATGACGGCCGCCGTGTATTCGGCGTAGCGTTCGGCGATTTCGCCACCGCGCCCGAGCGAATGCAATGCGGCGGCGGCCATACGCCAAGGTTCACGGGCCGCGACGTCGCCGCCCGGTTGGGCGAGGCGCTTGAGGTGGCCCAGGCGCCGGTATTCGGCACCGTCGACCAAGAGCAATTCGCCGCCCCAGGATTCGTTGCCGGGGCCGAGGCCGAAGCCGTCCAGCGCCAGGCCGATCGCTGGGCCCTCAAGTCTGTGTTCGGCGGCAAGCGCGGCGATGTGGGCATGGTGGTGCTGAACGGCAAGTGTCGGCGCACCGAAGCTGGCTGCATGACGCGTTGAATAGAAATCCGGGTGCAGGTCGTGGGCAACAAGGACGGGCTCGGCACCGGTCTCCATCAACAAACTCAAAACGCGCTGTTCGAATTCGGCGATGGCCTCGGGGCTGTCGAGATCGTTAGCGGTGTTTGAAAGATAGGCCGTATCCCCGTCAATGACACAAGCGGTGTTCTTGAGGAAGGCTCCCAGTGCCAGAACCGGCGGGTAGGCGCGAGCCAACGGGACTTTTAGCGCGACGGTTGAGACTCCATCCGTGGAAGGGGTGGCGACGGCGACGGTCATGCAACCGCCCGGGACTTCGCTGCCGTTTCCTCGATCCACTGATACCAAGCTTCCGTTCCCTCACCGGTGGTCGCCGACAGCTGGAAACAGAGGATGTCGGGGTTGACCCGCCGGGCATACTCAAGACAGCGATCGACGTCGAATTCCACGTAGGGCAGCAGGTCGGTCTTGTTGAGGATCATGACGTCGGCGGCGGCGAACATGTCCGGGTACTTGATCGGCTTGTCGTCTCCCTCGGTAACGGAAAGGATCGCTACCTTGTGGGCCTCGCCCAGGTCGAAGCCGGCCGGACAGACAAGATTGCCTACGTTTTCGATGAATAGAAGACCGTCGTTCTTGAGCTCGATGCTGTCGAAGGCATGGCCGACCATATGGGCGTCCAGGTGACAGCCCTTACCAGTGTTGACCTGCACGGCCGGCACGCCGGTTTCGCGAATGCGGTCGGCATCGTTGGCGGTCTGCTGGTCGCCTTCAATGACGGCGATCGGATAACGGCCTTCGAGATCGGCAATCGAGCGGACCAGCAACGTCGTCTTGCCGGCTCCGGGGCTGGATACGAGATTGAGGGCCAGCGTCGCGGTTTGGGCCAAGCGGTCCCGGTTGGACGCCGCATAGGCATCGTTCTTGGACAGGATGTCACGCTCGATCTGCACGACCCGTTCCTGGCTCATGCCGGGAACCGTCACGCCGGCCTTACCCTCGCCGAAATGGATGTCTCCGCCTTCACCGTGATGATGGTGGTGCCCATGACCATGGGAATGATCATGACGATGGTCGTGGGAATGATCGTGGTCGTGCCCGTGGGAATGATCGTGTTCATGCTTTGGCGCCGACGAACCGCCCGGCTTGCCGCAGCCGCATACCATGCACATCACGCCACCTCCAATTCCTTGATCCGCATCTCGTCGCCGCCGGTCATCTGCAGCTGATAGCCGCCGCAGTAAGGGCAGGCATCGAAGCGCTCGGCCACCTCGACCGGCTTCGAACAGTTCATACACCATGCCTGCCCCGGGATTTCAACAATCTCCAGGCGGGCACCATCGGCGACCGTATCCTTGACCACCACGTCGAAACAGAACCGCAGGGCCTCCGGTTCGACGTGCGACAGCTTACCGATTTCCAGCCACACCGCCTTGACCTGGGTAAAGTTTTGACGTGCTGCCTCCTCCTCGAGGATCGACACCACGCTCTGCATCAGGGACATCTCGTGCATCGGAACTATACCGGATACTAGCAGCGGCCAGAGTTTACAGGCCCGATGAATATCGCGGATGACAGAGAAATCAAGGGTGGCGCGCCAGAAGCAGCGCCGGCGGAGGCCTTAGACCCAGCGGAAAACGCAGAACCCATAGACCAGCGCGATGACCAAAGCACCCCAGAGTGGGGTTCCGAAAAGCCCTAACCAAGCCAGGAAAATAAAAGCGCTGCCGAGAGGCGTGATGAACAAACGGTCGCCGCGCGTGGTGTCGAGGGTCAGGATACCCTTGCGCGGCGAACCGCCGGGCGAACGCCACTCCCATAGGGCCATGGTCGTCAGGGCGGCGGCGATAAAGAGAAAGAAGGCCGCCGTCGGCCAAGTCCATGCCATCCACGAGAGTCCCATGACCGCCTCCTAACCTTGTCTACACACGCCCCAGGGCGAAGCCCTTGGCGATGTAGTTCCTGACGAAGTAAATGACAAAGGCACCGGGCACGATGGTCAAACACCCGGCCGCTGCCAGCAGGCCGAGCTCGTAGCCGGACGTGCCGGCCGTGCGCGTCATCGTCGCTGCGATCGGCTTGGCGGCCACCGAGGTCAGGGTCTTGGCCAGCAGCAGTTCGACCCAGGAGAACATGAAACAGAAAAAGGCGGCGACGCCGATACCGGCGGCGATGGTCGGAATGAAGATTTTCACGAAGAAACGCCAGAACGGATAGCCGTCGACGTAGGCTGTCTCATCGAGCTCCTTCGGCACGCCCGACATGAAACCCTCCAGAATCCATACAGCGAGCGGGATGTTGAACAGACAGTGAGCGAGCGCCACGGCGATATGGGTGTCGAACAGGCCGACCGCCGAATAAAGCTGGAAGAACGGCAGCGCGAACACGGCCGGCGGCGCCATGCGGTTGGTCAATAGCCAGAAGAACAGGTGCTTGTCACCCAGGAAGCGGTAGCGCGAGAAAGCGTATGCCGCCGGCAGGGCCACGGTCACCGAGATCGCGGTGTTCATGACGACGTAGCTGATCGAGTTGAAGTAGCCCGTATACCAGGTCGCGTCGGTGAGGATCTTGATGTAGTTGTCGAAAGTAAAATCGATCGGCCATAGCGTGAAGGCACCGAGAATCTCGTTGGTCGTCTTGAACGACATGTTCAAGAGCCAGTAGATCGGCAGCATGAGGAAGATGATGTAGAGCGTCGGCGCCAGCCAAGTCGGTTTTCTCATCAGAATTCCTCGTTCTTCATCATCAGCGTGTAGAACACCCAGCACAGCAGCAGCACGATCAGGAAGTAGATCAGGGACATGGCCCGCCGCCGGTCCCAGGTCGAACTGTCCAAGAGCCACCTTGACGAGGTCGATCGACAGGAATGTGGTCGTGTTGCCAGGCCCGCCGCCGGTCAGCACGAAGGGTTCTGTATAGATCATGAAGCTGTCCATGAACCGAAGCAGGATGGCGATGGTCAGGACTCGCTTCAGCTTAGGCAGCTGGATATGGCGAAACACGGCCCAGCCGCGGGCTCCGTCGATCTTCGCCGCCTGATAATAGGCGTCGGGGATCGAGCGGAGGCCCGCATAGGCCAGCAGCACCACCAGCGATGTCCAGTGCCAAACGTCCATGAGGATCGTCGTGAACCAGGCCGCGCCCGGCTGTTGGGTGAAATTGTAATCAATCCCCATGCCGTTGATCATGCGCCCCAGGAGCCCGATCTCCGGCAGCGCGAAAATGTTCCACATGGCACCGACCACGTTCCACGGAATAAGAAGCGGCAGCGCCATCAGCACCAGGCAGACGGAGACCCAGATGCCCTTTCTCGGCATAGTCAAGGCGATGGCGACGCCGAGCGGCACTTCGATCAGGAGGATTATCGAAGTGAAGATCAACTGACGCCCCAGCGAATCGTGGAAGCGGTCCGAATGCAGGACCTGCTCGAACCACTTGACGCCCTCCCAGAAAAAGACATTGTCGCCGAAGGTCTCCTGGACCGAGTAGTTGACTACGGTCATCAGCGGGATCAGGGCGTTGAAGGCGACGAGTGCGACGACCGGCAGGACGAAGAACCAGGCCTTGGGGTTTACGGTTTTACGAGCCATGTCGGGTCCTCAACTCACCATTCAGCCGTCGGCGTAGGCCTGGGTCCGTGTCGGGTCGAAATAGAGCTTTGCGTTCTCCGAGGGCATGGCCTGGCCGTCGGGAACCAGCAACTTGATCACGTGATCGCCGTGATTGGCCTCGACGATGCTAAACCGCCCGGCGTCGCTGACCTTGGCGATCTGGACCGGAATGCCGTCTTCTGCGAACCGCACGAATTCGGGGCGGATGCCGATCTCGAGGCTCTCGCCTTCGGCCTTGTGGACGACCGGGTGATCCGTCGGCACGGCGTGGCCCTCGAAATAGGCGGTACCGTTATCGAGGGAACACGGCAGCACATTCATGCCCGGCGAGCCGATGAAATGGCCGACAAAAGTGTGGCGCGGTTTCTCGAAGAGTTCGACCGGCGTGCCGATCTGCACCACCGTGCCTTCGTGCATGACGACGACCTGATCGGCGAAGGTCAGGGCCTCGGTCTGGTCGTGGGTCACATAGATCATGGTGCGGTGGATCTGCTGATGCAGTTCCTTGAGCTTGGATCTCAGGATCCATTTCAAGTGCGGGTCGATGACGGTCAGCGGTTCGTCGAACATGATGACGTTGACGTCGGACCGCACCAGGCCGCGGCCGAGCGAAATCTTCTGCTTGCCGTCGGCGGTCAGGCCGGCGGCCCGGTTGTGAGGTGTCTCGGATAGGTCAAGCATGTCCGCGATCTCGCGAACCTTGGCATCGACCTCGCCTTCCGTCACTCCCCGGTTGCGCAATGGAAACGCCAAGTTGTCGTAAACGCTCATGGTGTCGTAGACGACCGGGAACTGGAACACCTGGGCGATATTGCGCTGGTCAGGCGGGATCTCCGTGACGTTACGCTCGTCGAACCAAACCTCGCCCTCAGTGGGCGCAATGAGCCCGGAGATAATATTCAGAAGCGTCGTCTTGCCGCAGCCGGAGGGGCCGAGCAGCGCATAAGCGCCGCCGTCCGACCAGTCGACGCTCATTCGTTTCAAGGCCCAGTCCTCGTCGCCGTTCGGCTCGGACAGGTAGCTATGGCGCAGGCCCTTGAGGCTGATCATCGACATGGGCGGAGCCTCTCGGACCAGCCGCGATCACGCCCGGTTATGCTGTTCACACTCGTCATGCGGCCACCCGTTCGTTTTCCGCCCCGAACAAGAGCCCATGGGCGATGTCGATATCGAACTCGGCGCTGTCGCCGACGTTGAAGGCGTGTATGCCGTGTGATTGGGAGATCCAGGTGTGGCCGCCGAGCTCGAAGTGGATGACGCTCTCCGAACCGCTGAGTTCGGTGACCAATACGCGGCCGCTAACCTTGACGGCATGGATATTGCCGTTAGCGGGAGTCACGAAATGCGGCCGGATGGCGATCCAATAGGTACCGTCGCGCAAGTTCTTCTTGGCCCCTTCTGCTGGCCAGCTGGCGTGATCGTTGAGGTGAAAGGCGTCACCCTTCTTGGTCACTTCGGCGGAATTGATCGGCGGGTCGGAAAACACCATGGCCGAGCGCAGGTCCGACGGTTGCCGATAGACGTCCTTGGTTTCCCCGAACTGGGTGATGCGGCCTTCGTGCATGGTCGCCGTGTGACCACCGAGCAGCAGGGCTTCGGTTGGTTCGCTGGTCGCGTAGACGACCGTGCAGCCGCGGTCCTGGAACAGTTTCGGAAGCTCGTCGCGCAGCTCTTCGCGCAGTTTGTAATCGAGGTTCGCCAACGGCTCATCGAGAAGAACCAGATCGGCGTCCTTGACCAACGCGCGGGCCAGCGCCGTTCGCTGCTGCTGGCCGCCCGACAGCTCGTTGGGGCGGCGCCCCAGCATCGGCGTCAGTTTTTCAGGAGATCGGCGATACGCTCGACTCGGTCGGTCAGTTCGGACTTCCCGATACCGGCGACGCGGAGCGGCGAGGCGATGTTCTCGAAGACATTAAAATTCGGATAGTTGATGAACTGCTGATGGACAAACGACACGTTGCGTTTTTGGACGGGAACGCCGGTGACGTTCTGGCCGTCGAACCACACCTCGCCCGACGTCGGTTTCTCGAGCCCGGCCATCAACTGCATGAGCGTGGTCTTGCCGGCGAGCGTCGTGCCGAGCAGGATATTGAAGCCGTCGTTCTGCAACTCAACGCTGGTGTCGTAGATGTGGAGGTCCGCACCAACGCGTTTGACGACGTTATTTAAGGCGAGAGTCATGGGCTCATTTCCGGCCGTCGGCACCCTATCAGGCGGTCGTGTTGTTCTGGTTTTCCACGAACCGTTCGATCGCACCGCCAGTATGGCCAGGGCAGTGGTCCCGAAACAAGGGCGCCGTCGATCGTGGGTTTTACACGAGCCCCGGGGAACGCCTTGGGCGCTCCCCGGGATGCTGCGTGTCCGGTCTGTCAGCTTAACCGGCGTCTTTCCACCGCTTGACGAGTTCGTCGTAGTCGACGGTCTCGCCCTGCGGTTTTTCGTTGACCTTGGCTTTCGGCGAACCCGGCTTGTTGAGCCATTCGTTCGGGTCCGTCTCTTTGTTCAGCCGTGGTCCGCAACCGCCGTAGGTACCGGCTTTCTCGTCGGCAGCCTGCATGCGGGCCATGACCTGATCCATCTCGGACGTGAGACGGTCCATGGCTTGTTGCGGGGTAAAGGCACCCGAGTTCACATCACCGATCTGCTGCCACCAAATCTGGGCCAGCTTCGGATAATCGGGAACGTTGACGCCCGTCGGCGACCAGCGCACGCGGTCGGGCGAGCGGTAGAACTCGACCAAGCCACCCAGCTTCGGCGCGCGTTCGGTGAACGATGCGTGCCGGATGTCGCTGTCACGGATCGGTGTCAGACCGACATGGGTCTTCTTCAACGACACCGTCTTGGCGACGACGAACTGGGCGTAGAGCCAAGCCGCCTTGCGGCGATCGACCGGCGTCGACTTGAACAGCGTCCACGAACCAGCGTCCTGATAGCCGAGCTTCTGGCCATCGACCCAATAGGGGCCGTGCGGTGACGGCGCCATCCGCCACAGCGGATTGCCGGCATCGTCGACGGTGTTGTTGCCCGAGCTCTTCGGCGCGACCATGGAAGAGGTGAAGGCCGTGTACCAGAAGATCTGTTGGGCGACGTTACCTGTCGAAAGGGCCGGCAGCGATTGGTAGAAGTCGTAGCTGGCGGCACCCGGAGGCGCGTATTTGCGCAGCCACTCGTCCCACTTGCGGATGGCGTAGACGGCGGCCGGACCGTTGGCGGCACCACCGCGGCTGACGGATGCGCCGACCGGGTTGCAGGTGCCGGGCTCCATGCGGATGCCCCATTCGTCGACCGGAACGCCGTTCGGCAGGCCCTTCGAGCCGGCACCGGCCATGGACAGCCAGGCGTCGGTCATGCGCCAACCGAGGTCCGGGGCGCGCTTGCCGTAGTCCATGTGACCGTAAACGCGGACACCGTCGATCTCCTTGACGTGGACGGAGAAGAACTCGGCGATATCCTCGTAGGCCGACCAGTTGACCGGAACACCGAGATCGTAGCCGTAGATCTCCTTGAACTTCTTCTTGAGTTCCGGACGCTGGAACCAGTCGTAACGGAACCAATAAAGGTTGGCGAATTGTTGGTCCGGCAACTGGTAGAGCTTGCCATCGGGACCCGTGGTGAACGACTTACCCATGAAGTCGTCGACGTCGAGCATCGGATTGGTAACATCCTTGCCGTCGCCGGCCATCCAATCGGTCAGGTTGACCGCCAGCTGCAGGCGCGAGTGGGTGCCGATCAGGTCCGAGTCGTTGATGTAGGCGTCATAGAGGTTACGTTTGGTCTGCATCTGGGTCTGTACCGCCTGGACGACTTCACCCTCGCCGAGGAGTTGGTGGTTGACCTTGATGCCGGTGATTTCCTCGAAAGCCTTGGTCAGGGTCTTGGATTCATATTCGTGGGTCGGGATGGTTTCCGACAGCACGTTGATTTCCATGCCCTTGAAGGGTGCGGCGGCATCGATGAACCACTGCATTTCCTTCATTTGGTCGGCTTTCGACAAGGTCGACGGCTGGAACTCGCTGTCGACCCATTTCTTCGCCTCGTCCATGCCGGCGAAACTGGTGCCGGCAAACGTGACAAGGCCCGCCGTGGCTACGGCGACCATAAATCGCATTTTCATTGATGACCCTCCCAATGCGTGATACCGCCCCAACTATCATATGAAAAAAAAACGAAGGTCAATCGAAAATTTCGAAAGCCATTAGAAAACAAAGGTTTCTCTTGACTGGTATTTTTCGCGCGATTGCGCTAATTGATAGGTGACAAATAGGAAAACGCTGAATATGGAACCCCTGTCGCCCCGTCAGTCGGATATTTTTGATCTCGCCCACGAGTTGGGCCGACTCAGCGTCGAGATGCTGGCCGAACGCTTCGACGTGACTCCCCAGACCATTCGCAAGGATCTCAACGACCTGTGCGAACGCGGTATGCTGCAACGGATCCACGGCGGCGCCGTGCTTTCGTCGGGGGTCGCCAACTACGGGTATGAAGCCCGGCGCGAACTGGCCTCTGAGGAGAAACGCCGGATCGGTTTGAAGGCGGCTTCACTGATCCATGACGATTGTTCGCTACTCATCAACATCGGGACCACGACCGAACAGGTGGCGACGGCGCTTCGCGGCAAGCGCGGTATTCTGGCGATCACAAATAGTATCAATGTTATCAATATCTTGCGGCGATTTCCTGATATCGAGGTCGTGGTCGCTGGCGGTGTTCTCAGGCGTTCAGACGGCGGTATTGTCGGTGAGCCTGCGGTCGATTTCATTCACCAGTTCAAGGTCGACTTCGCCGTCATCAGCGCGTCGGCCATCGATGAAAGCGGCGCACTGCTCGACTACGATTACCGTGAGGTAAAGGTGGCCCAGGCCATTATCGACAATGCGCGGCACACCATCCTGGTCGCCGACAGCATGAAGTACGACCGCTCGGCACCGGTGCGCATCGGACACCTGTCACAAATCCACACCTTCGTCACGGACCGGGCCCCACCGGATCCGATTATCCGCATCTGCCAGGACAACGAGGTGAGCGTCGAAATCGCCGATACGATTGAATCTTCGTAATTCCGCACTTATTTTCATTGTAGGTTCGATTTTCTTCGTTTAGGGTTCGTTTGGTTGATTTGTGGTCGCACGCAACCGGCGCCTGCTGGCCGTGCGCGACCTGGGGGGACACGGGTGACCGACCAAACTTACGATATCGCCATTGTCGGCGGTGGGGTAAATGGCTGCGGCATTGCCAGGGATGCGGCCGGTCGTGGATTGTCGGTCTATCTTTGCGAACAGAACGACTTGGCCTCGGCGACCTCCTCAGCCAGCACCAAACTGATCCACGGCGGTCTGCGATATCTCGAGTACTATGAGTTCCGGCTCGTCCGTGAAGCCCTGATCGAGCGGGAAACCCTCTATCGGGCGGCACCACACATCATCCACCCGCTGCGTTTCGTCCTGCCGCATCACAAAGGCCTCAGGCCGTGGTGGTTCTTGAGGTTGGGATTGTTTTTCTACGATCACTTGGGCGGCCGCAAGATCCTGCCGGGGACGCGCGACCTGACCTTCGGCGATGACCCCGTCGGCCGGCCGCTACGCGACGAGTTCGTCAAGGGGTTCGAATACTCAGACTGCTGGGTCGACGATTCGCGCCTCGTTGTCCTCAACGCCGTCGACGCGGCGGAAAAAGGAGCAACCATCGAAACCCGTACGCGGTGCTCGAGCGCGCGTCGTGACGGCAAGGATTGGTCCGTGATCGTCGAAGACGAAGCGGGCAATCATCGGGAAATCCGGGCCCGAATTCTGATCAACGCATCCGGACCCTGGGTATCGCGGTTCATCGAAAACGGCCTCGGCTTGAACCTGTCCGATTCCGTTCGCCTGGTCAAAGGCAGCCACATCATCGTCCGGCGCCTATTCGAACACGACCAGCCCTACATCTTCCAGAACCCGGACGGGCGCATCATTTTCGCCATTCCTTACGAGCAAGACTTCACCATGCTCGGCACCACCGATGAGGAATTCAAAGGCGATCTCGACGACTTCGCCATTTCGGAAGACGAGGTTGAGTACATCTGCGACAACGTCAACCGTTATTTCACTGTCGATGTCTCTTCGAAAGATGTCGTCTCCAACTTCTCCGGTGTGCGGCCGCTCTACAACGACGGCGCATCAAAAGCGCAGGAAGCGACACGCGATTACGTGCTCAAGGTCAGCGACGGCGAGGCGCCGCCGGTGCTCAACATCTTCGGCGGCAAGATCACCACCTACAGGAAACTGGCGGAACACGCGCTCGAAAAACTGTCCCCGCACCTTCCCGATTTGGGACCGGCCTGGACGGCGAACGCGACGTTGCCTGGCGGTGATTTTCCCGTTGGCGAGCGTGAACGATTGGCGGAGACGCTCCGCCAAGACCACCCGTTCCTCACCCAATCGCTTTGCCATCGCCTGGTCCGCGCCTACGGAACGCGCGCCTCCGAAATTATTGGGGATAGCGCCGTCTGGGACGACCTCGGCGAGGATTTCGGCGCCGGGCTTTTCGAACGGGAAGTCAACTACCTGATGGACCGGGAATTGGCCAGATCGGCGGACGATGTGTTATGGCGGCGAAGCAAATTGGGGCTTAGGATGAACCCGGAACTGCGCGGCCGGCTCGACGACTGGATGAAAGCACGGGCGACCGGCTGACGATCGTACCGCCGACCGAAACGAGGGGGGAGTTTGTCATGTCACGGTACATCCTTGCCATCGACCAGGGAACGACATCGTCGCGGGCCATTCTTTTCGACAAGGACTACGCCGTAAAAGCGGTTTCCCAGCAGGAGTTCACCCAGCACTTCCCGCACTCGGGCTGGGTCGAACACGACGCCGAGGAGATTTGGCAGTCCGTCCTGTCGACCTGCCGCGAGGCCATGGAAAACGCCGGCGCCGCGGCCGCCGACATCGCCGCCATCGGCATCACCAACCAACGCGAGACCGTCGTCATCTGGGACCGGGAAACCGGCGAGCCGATCCACCGCGCCATTGTCTGGCAGGACCGGCGCACGGCTGATTACTGCGCGTCCCTGAAAGCCGACGGCCACGAAGCGGAATTCACCGCCAAGACCGGCCTGCTCATCGACCCTTATTTCTCCGGAACCAAGGTCCCCTGGCTCCTCGACAACGTGGAGGGCGCCAGGGAGCGCGCTGAGCGCAGTGAGCTGGCCTTCGGCACCATCGACAGCTTCCTGATCTGGCGGCTGACCGGCGGGCGGGTTCACGTCACCGACGCAACCAACGCATCCCGGACGCTGCTCTACGACATCCGCCGCGGCGATTGGGACGATGGCCTTTTGGAGATCCTGCGGGTTCCGCGTGGCATGCTCCCCGAGGTCCTGGACAGCGCCGCCGAATTTGGCGATGCCGACCCCGGCCTGTTCGGCGGCGCCATCGCCATCCGCGGCGTCGCCGGCGACCAGCAGGCGGCCACCGTCGGCCAGGCCTGCTTCCAGCCCGGCATGATGAAATCCACCTACGGCACAGGCTGCTTCGCCGTCCTCAACACCGGCGAGGAGCCGGTGCGATCGCAGAACCGCCTGCTGACGACCATCGCCTACCGGTTGGAGGGCGAAACCACCTACGCCCTTGAAGGCTCGATATTCATCGCCGGTGCGGCCGTCCAGTGGCTGCGCGACGGCCTCGGCGTCATCGACAGCGCCCCGGAGACGGGCCCCATGGCGGCGGAGTCCGACCCGGGTCAATCGGTCTATCTGGTTCCCGCCTTCGTTGGCCTCGGCGCGCCCTATTGGGACGCCAACGCGCGGGGCGCCCTCTTTGGATTAACGAGAGCCACCGGACCGAAGGAACTGGCCCGCGCCGCCCTCGAATCGGTCTGCTACCAGACCCGTGATCTGTTGGAAGCAATGCGCGGCGACTGGCCCCACTCGGCCGATCTCGACACGGTCCTGCGGGTCGACGGCGGCATGGTCGGCAGCGACTGGACCATGCAATCCCTGGCCGACATCCTCGCCGCCCCCGTCGACCGGCCGCAGGTGCTAGAGACGACGGCGCTCGGCGCCGCCTATCTGGCCGGAATGAAGTCCGGGTTCTATCCCGGCCTCGACGACTTCGCCCAGTCATGGCGTCTCGAGAAGCGTTTCGAGCCGGCCATGGACAAAGCCGACCGCGAGAGCAACTACGCCGGCTGGAAGGATGCGGTGAAGAGGACCCTGAGCGGCTAGTCGAGATTGTCGATCACCGCATCCGTGATCGCCGCCGTTCCGTCCGAACCGCCGAATTCGCAAGGCAGGAGGCCGCCCTTGGCGAAGGTGCGGTCGACGGCCCGGTCGAGATGCTCGGCTGCCGTCCTACATTCTTCGACCCCATGCCGCTCGCCGAGCCATTCCAGCATCATGGCGGCCGACAGGAACATGGCCGTCGGGTTGGCCTTTCCGGTGCCGGCGATATCGGGCGCGCTGCCATGGGCCGGCTGAAAGAGACCATGGGTCTCGCCGATCTCGGCGCAAGGGGCCAGGCCCATGCTGCCGACGATACCGGCACCGAGATCGGACAGGATGTCGCCGTACATGTTCTCGGTGACGATGACATCGAAATCCCAGGGATTGCGAACCATATTCAGCGCCGCAGCATCGACGTAGAGATGGCTGGTCTCGATATCCGTTGCCGATGTCGCCCGTTCATCGAATATCTTCCGGAAAAAAGCCATCGCCGAGAACACGTTGGCCTTGTCGACGCAGGTGACGTGGCCGGACTTGCCCTTGTTCCGGCGCGAACGCGCCAGGGTGAAGGTCATGTCGAACAAGGGTTCGCAGACGTCGCGGGTGATGACCAGCGTTTCCGTCGCCCGCCGGTCGTCCTCGACCGTTCCTTTGCCAACGGAGGCGAAGAGGCCTTCCGTCGATTCACGGACGATGACGAAATCGATGTCGGCGGCACGCGGGTCGCCGAGCGGCGTCGGGATACTCGGATAGGTCTTGATCGGCCGCAAACCCGCAATCAGGTTGTAGGCCGTGCGCAAGCGCAGATGGGGTGAAATCTCGGTACCATCGGGATAACGGATCGCCGGATCGCCGATGGCACCGAGGAGAATGGCGTCGGCCTCGCCGGCCCTCTCGAAGGCCTCCGTCGACATATCCTCGCCGGTATCGCGGTAACAGTTGGCGCCGGCGGCGAGGGTTTCGGCCCGGAGCCGGAAACCTTCGTGGCGGTCCTGCACCGCCGCCAGAACCTCGAGACAGGCATCCATGATCTCGACGCCGATGCCGTCGCCGGGGATCACCGCGATTTCGAACTCGCGTACATTCGTCGTCATCGGGAGCCTTCCTGTCTAATGGCTTTCGCGCGGTACGGCGGCGGCGCTGCCGCCGACCAGGAAATCCATGTCGCATCCGGTGTCGGCCTGAGTGACATGACTGTGGTGCATGGACTGATATCCGCGTTCGAAGGGTGGCGGTGGCGGCGTCCATTCGGCGCGCCGGCGCTCCAGTTCGGCGTCATCGACGTCGAGATGAAGGCGCCGGCCCTCCACATCGAGCTCGATCATGTCGCCGTTGCGGACCAGGGCCAGGGTGCCGCCGGCGGCGGCCTCGGGCGCCGTATGCAAAACCACGGTGCCATAGGCGGTGCCACTCATGCGGGCGTCGGAAATGCGCACCATGTCCTCGATGCCTTTTTTGAGGATCTTCGCCGGCAGTGCCATGTTGCCGACCTCGGCCATGCCCGGATAGCCCCTGGGCCCACAATTCTTGAGCACCATGACGCAGGTCTCGTCGATGTCGAGGTCCGGATCGTCGACGCGGGTGTGGTAGTCCTCGATATCCTCGAAGACGACGGCGCGGCCGCGGTGCTGCATCAGTTCCGGCGTCGCCGCCGACGGTTTCAACACCGCACCGGACGGCGCCAGATTGCCCTTGAGAACGACGATCCCGCCCTTGTCCTTGAACGGCTTTTCGATGGGGAAGATGACGTCGCGGTTGAAACACTCGGCTTCCCGGACGTTTTCCCAGATGGTGCGGCCGTTGACGGTCATCGCGTCCTTGTTGAGCAGGCCATTGTCGCCCAGTTCCTTCAAAACCATGGGCAGGCCGCCTGCGTAGAAGAAGTCTTCCATTAGAAACTCGCCGGACGGCATCAGGTTGACCAGACAGGGGACGTCGCAGCCGAGACGGTCCCAATCCTCGAGCGACAGATCGACACCGATTCGCCCGGCCAGTGCCAGGAGATGCAACACGGCGTTGGTCGATCCGCCGATGGCGCCATTGGTGCGTATGGCATTTTCGAATGCCTCACGGGTCAGGATCTTCGACATCCTGAGGTCTTCATGGACCATCTCGACGACCCGCCGCCCGGCAAGCTGGGCTAGCGTCTTGCGCCGGGAATCGGCGGCCGGGATAGCGGCGTTGGACGGCATCCCCGTGCCCAAGGCCTCGACCATGCTGGCCATTGTCGAAGCGGTGCCCATGGTCATGCAGTGACCAGGCGATCTCGCATTGGCGGCTTCAGCGCCCATGAAATCGTCCAGGGTCATCTCGCCGGCCTTGACCATGGCGTCGAACTTCCAGACATGGGTGCCCGACCCGATGCGCTCGCCATGATAATAGCCGTTAAGCATCGGCCCCCCGGAGATGGTCAGGGTCGGCAAGTCGCAACTGGCCGCTCCCATCATCAACGCCGGCGTCGTCTTGTCGCAACCGACCAGCAGCACGACTCCGTCGATGGGGTTGGCACGGATCGATTCCTCGACATCCATGCTGACCAGGTTGCGGAACAACATGGTCGTCGGGCGCATTAGCGTTTCCCCCAACGAGGTGACCGGAAACTCCAGTGGAAATCCACCGGCCTCCAAAACACCGCGTTTGACCCTCTCGGCGATGTCGCGGAAATGCGCGTTGCACGGCGTCAGTTCCGACCAGGTATTGCAGATGCCGATCACGGGACGGCCGTCGAATTCATCGTCCGGTATCCCCTGGTTCTTCATCCAGCTTCGGTGGTTGTAGCCATCCTTGTTGGCGTGGCCGAACCATTCGGCGCTGCGGAACTTCGCTTTCTTATCACCCATAGGTCGTTCTCCTATAGCGGCAGACCGCTCGGCCCGCCCGCTATTCTTCTACATAGTCCTTAATGAAGTACCGGATGATTTCATCCAGGTCTTGTTCATTGGGAAAGCCGAGCTTTGCGGCCCTTTCCGACGCGCAGACCGTTGGCCAGGACTCGACCACGTCACGGATAAAGGGATCCAGGTCAACGGTGATATCGCCCAATCTTCGAGTACCGGCAACCCGGCGCAACGCCTCGATCATCTCGTTGACCGTGACCGTCAGGCTCGGCAAGCCGACCCCGCGGTCGTCGCCGATGCGCTCGCCATCGAGTTCGTGCAGGTGGATCAATCCATCGACGATAGCCCGGTAGCCGAGCACCGCAACCGATGTCGTTTCCGGAACCGGAAGGGTGAAGTCGATGCCGTTCAACGGTTCGCGAATGACCCCGCTGACGAACGAGGACGCCGCCGCGTTCGGTTTACCGGGGCGAACGATCACCGTCGGCAAGCGCGCCGACCGGCCATCCAGATACCCCTTGCGGGTATAATCGTTGACCAGCAACTCGAGGATCGCCTTCGTAATCCCATAGGTCGTTTGCGGTGTATGCTTGGTCGCGTCGCCAACAGACGTAGGCATCGCCGCACCACCGAACACGGCGAGCGAACTGGCGAACACGAACCGCGGCATCCCAACGCGCGCGCGCACGGCTTCGAGCAGATGGCGCCCGCCGTCCAGGTTAACGCGCATGGCCAGGTCGAAATCCCTTTCGCCGCCGCCGCTGACGATCGACGCCAAGTGAAAGACCGATATGTCGTCCCGATCAATCAGGTCAAAAACGGTGCCTCGATCACCGATGTCGCCCGTAACCGTCCGTACCGCGACGCCGTCGGCCGAAATCGCTTCCGACGGTTCACTCACATCGAAGAGGACGAGCTCGTCGATCGGCTCGGACGCTCCGGACGGCGCCGTCAGGTGACCGATCTCCAATACCCGACGGGCCAATCGCCGGCCCAGGAAACCGGCACCCCCGGTAATGACAACCTTCATGGCTGAACCACCATCCTCTAGTCATCCGATCAGCCGATCACGGTGGACACCGGCAAGGGCGTACCGACCTGCGGTCGATCTAACTCTAGTTTTGTCAGGCCCCCAAAGAAAGGCGGATCGAAAGGCGCGTCTTAGCATGCCTTCGAGCCGGCCCGTTCTTTATCATTTAACAGGCATCGACATTAATGTATACTTCAATTAATACATTAATGTCGGTTTTGTGAATCCCTTCCCTTACTAAACCGCTGGAAAGGGTTGCTGGCAATGCTGTTCGTATGCGTGGCCGGTGAACCTGATGGGTCGAGCCGGACATAGATTAGGAGGATGACATGATCCGACTGGGATGCATAGCCGACGATTTTACCGGCGGCACCGATTTGGCGAGCACGCTGGTTGGCCAGGGCATGCGAACCGTTCAGGTGATCGATGTGCCCGATGACGGGATGGATGTCGGCGAAACGGAGGCCGTGGTCGTCGCCTTGAAATCCCGGACGACGCCGCCCGAGGACGCGGTCGCCGAGTCCCTGAGCGCGCTCGAATGGCTGAAGGCGCGCGGCGCCAGCCAGTTTTTCTTCAAATATTGCTCGACCTTCGATTCGACCGATCGAGGGAATATCGGCCCTGTTACCGACGCCCTGGTCGATGCCCTCGGTGCCGATTTCACCATTGCCTGCCCGGCTTTTCCGACGAACAAACGAACCGTCTATAAGGGGCACCTGTTCGTCGGCGATCAGCTGATTTCGGATTCCAGCATGAAGGACCACCCGCTGACGCCGATGCGCGACCCTGATCTGGTCTCGGTCCTGTCGCGGCAGACTCCGCACCCTGTCGGCCTCGTCGACCATGGCGCCGTCGGTAATGGAAGCGCGGCTATCCTCCAACGCTACGAGGAACTGAAGGCCTCGGGGCACCGCTTCGCCATCGTCGATGCCATCGACGACAAGGATCTGTTCGAGATCGGCACGGCCTCAGCCGAACTGAAACTGGTGACCGGCGGCTCCGGCGTCGCCCTCGGCCTACCGGAGAACTTCCGGCGAACCGGCCTTCTCGGTGAGCCAGCCCAACCGGAATTGCCGCGTTTCGGCGGCCGCCGGGCCGTGATCGCCGGAAGCTGTTCGACGGCGACACGCGGTCAGATCGATTTGGCTTCCAAGGACTGGCCGACCTACCGCATCGATCCACGCCGCCTGACGCCCGGCCACGGCGTGGTTTCGGAAGTCATCGCCTGGGCCGGCGATAACGGCGCCGACAGACCGGTATTGATCTATTCGTCGGCGGACCCTGGCGAAGTCGCCGGCATTCAGGAAGACTTTGGAAGAGAGGAAGCCGGCGCCATGGTCGAAGACACCATGGGCCGGATTGCCGCCGGTCTCGTCGAGAACGGCGTCCGCGAGTTGATCGTCGCTGGCGGCGAAACTTCGGGTGCCGTCGTTCAGGCGCTCGGCGTATCGGCCCTGCGCATCGGGCCGGAAATCGATCCCGGCGTTCCGTGGACCGAAGGGCTGGGCACCCCCAGGATCGCCCTCGCCCTGAAGTCGGGTAATTTCGGCACCAAGGACTTCTTCCCCAAGGCCTTCGGGATGTTGTCATGAGCGAGACGAAAATCCGCGATTCAATCGCGCGCATGGCCAAGTCCATGTTCGATCGCGGCCTCACCTTCGGGTCGTCCGGCAACATCAGCGTACGCACCGAAGACGGCTGGTTGATAACGCCGACCGGATCGACCATGGGCGACCTCGATCCGGCACGCATATCGAAACTGGACACTGGCGGCAGCCACCTGTCGGGCGATAAGCCGACCAAGGAGAGTTTCCTGCATCTGGCCATGTACGAGGAACGCCCGGCGACGGGCGCCGTCGTGCATCTCCATTCGACCCATTCGGTCGCCGTCAGTTGCCTGGCCGACGTCGACCCGACAAACGTGCTGCCGCCGATCACGGCCTATTACGTCATGAAGATCGGTACCTTGCCCCTGGTGCCCTACTTCCCGCCCGGCGATCTCGATCTGGCTCGCGCGGTCCGCGAAATGGCATCCGACCATCACGCCGTCCTGCTCGCTAATCATGGACCCGTGGTCGCCGGCAAATCACTGACCGATGCCGTCTACGCCACCGAGGAACTGGAGGAAACGGCGAAGCTCTTCCTGATGCTCAAGGGCGCCAAGACCCGCTTCCTCGACGACCGGCAGATCGCCGCCCTGAAATCCCGTTTCCCCGACTGACAGGTGCCCTCATGTATGTCGTAACCGTCACCTTCGTGACCTTGCCAGAACACCGCGACGCTTTCGCCGAGGCGATGAACACCCAGGCGGAGAACTCGCTGGAACGCGAACCGGCCTGCCTCAGGTTCGATGTGTGCCGCAACGCCGATGATCCCGACACCACGTTCCTCTATGAAATTTACGAGAACGCGGCCGCATTCCAGGAGCACTTGGCCAGTGACCATTTCAAGGCGTTCGACGCCCTGGTCGGCGGCTGGGTCGTATCGAAAGTTGTGAATACCTGGGACCTGGTCTACCCCGAGCCTTGATCCGCCGAAATGTCGGTCGGACGGCTTGCTAAAGCTGCACCAGGCCGAGACTTTCGAGGATACCGACGAGGGTCTCGCCGGCCCGCTCCCGATGGGCGCGATGGATACGGCGCGCCTCCTCTGGATCGCCGCGCTCGATGGCGGCGACAAGTTCAGCGTGATCGGCATTGGACCTGAGCGGTTTCTCTCGCAGCTTAAGGGTCAACATGCGAACTCGGTGGGCCTGGCCCATGAAGGTCTCCACGAGAGACGTCAGGCGCTCGTTACCACATAGGGCGACCAGGATTGAATGGAACTGCCGATCGGCTTCCGACCAGGCGATTAGGTCGTCGTCGTCGAGGGCTTTCTCCATGCTGTCGACGGCCGAGTGCAGTTCCTGCAGTTCCTCGTCGGACGGGCCCCGAGCGGCGACGAGATAAGCAGCGGTCGACTCGAGGCTGGTCAGAATCTCGTATATCTCCTTCATGTCGTCGGCTGAGGCCGGCAATACCCGCATGCCGTGGCGCGGACGCACCTCGACCAAACCCTCGCCGGCTAGACGGATCAGGGCTTCACGCACGGGTGTGCGGCTCATATCGAGAAGGTCGGCAACTTCCTGCTCGGTCGCCTGGAACCCGGCCGGCAGTTCGTTGTTGAATATCCGTCGGCGCAACTCGGCGAAGGCGACCTCGGAATAGGGCGCACGGGAGTCCTTGCCTTCACGGCGTTCGTCACCACTGTTAACCGGTTTCGCCATCCTTGCCCCCCTGCGCTGCCTCCGAGCCTTCGGCTGAACGGCCCGCCTGCCCGGATCGAATTCGGCATACGCAAAATCCGAAAGACCTCTCGAAGCGGGAAACGCGAATCCAACTCTACGGAACTGCCGCACATCAATCAATACGTTAACGTATTCACTGATCCAAAAACTCCGGTAGTGGACTTCACGTGAACGAAACGTGGCAGGCGACACACGGATCCATAGCGGCGACGAACAATCGGACCGCCGGTTCAAGATCTCCCTTGGGCCCAGCCTGGACGCCACGGAGACCATCGACGAGCGTACCGTCGGGATGAAAAGACCACTCGGTCGGCGCCAGGATCCTGTAGTCGATCGCCTTGCCGTCGCCGACCCGCGCCCAATGGAGCAGCCGTCCGCGGGCGCAGTCCACACCGCCAACCCCTTCTCCCGGCGCAAGTGACTCCCCCTCCGTGAGTGACTCCGCAATCGCTGGGTCCAAAGATGCGACCAGGCGATCGATCGCCGCGGGCAACCCTGCCAGTTCGACAATCCGTGCGGCCAGGCGAGTCAGTAATCCGTTGCCGAACTCGTCAAGCAAAACGCCGACCAGGGGGTCTTGCGTCATACGGCTGAGGGAGCCGGTTTCGTAGGTCTGACCTGCGATTTCGGGCTGCGCCTGAAAACTGCCGTCGGGATCGGCGGCGACCCTAGCACCCAGTTCTTCCAGGGACGCCGTCAACGGATGAAAGGAGGAGCGACCGAAGTCCGCAGAGCCGTGCTCCAGAACACGGGCAACGGCACGACGCGCCAAACCGTCTCCTTTGCCGGCCCAGGCTTCCAGGTCCCCGGCGGTCCGCAACTCGGCAGCGTCCATACCGATACCGACTTGACCAAGCGCCGACATCATTTCGGCACTAGCCGTGGCGGCGACGTCGAGATCGACGGCCACGCTGCGCTCATCGCCGATACACCGCCAGGCGTTGGCGGGCGACAGGGCTGCCATGAGATGCTCCCGGGCCGCCGTTGCCGCCAATAGCGCGCTCGGCTCCAGCGGTTTACCAAGAAAGGCCGCCCATTCGACGACGATGCCGCGCAAGCCCTCAACTAGTGTCTCGGACAGAACGGCAGCGCGCCGAAGGGCCGTTCGGTCGAGGCTCGCGGGGCGGCCAAGACCTTGTTCCAACGCTTCGCACGCGGCCACGGTCTGCGCTGTCCCGCAGAGGCTGAAGATCAACGGCAACCGTTCGACAAGGGTAGCCGGCTGTTTTCCTCGGAAAAATCGCCCGAGGCCGGTCGGGCGCTGCGACGTCAATCGCACGGCGACGACACTGGCGCCGTCCGTTTCAAGCTCCAGGTTGAGTCCACCGCCGAGGGCCGCCGTCTGCATCGGCCAACGCTAGACCACCAACGGCGGCGACGCCAGAGCGGGGGCGCACGAGAGTTACAGGGAATACACAGGAAGCCGTATTCCGCCAAACCGCGCAGATAAGCCTTGAAATCGGCGCCTCTACGGATCGAAATGGGCTCACCGAAAGCCCGCCATCAGCTGCCGGCCGAGGGAGGGAGTACACCTTGGAACGTTTCGATGTTGCCATTATCGGTGCCGGTATCGCGGGGGCCACGCTCGCTTATTTCCTGGCTTCGGAGCGCCGGGTCGTCGTGTTGGAACAGGAGTCCGAGGCCGGCTACCACACGACGGGACGCTCGGCGGCGATCTTCGTCGAGAGTTACGGGAACGCCGTGATCCGCGCGTTGACGGCCGAGGGCCGCGACTTTTTCGACGATCCCCCTACCGGATTTACGGTCTCGCCGTTGTGGCGGCATATCGATCTTTTTCTAATCGGTACCGCTGGGCAGGAAGAGACCGTCGCGGCCCGATACGAGGAAGTCCGACAGCAAGCCATTGGGGTGGAGATCGCCGACGGCGCCCTGTTCGAGGCGCATCATCCGCTCGCGAGAAGAGGGGTCGTTAAATCGGTTCTATTCGATCGCGGCGCCAGGGAACTCGACGTTGCCGCGCTTCACCAGGGATTTCTGCGTGGCGTCACCCGTGCCGGCGGGACCGTTGCCCTGGCCCGGCAAGTTAAATCGCTTTACCACCAGGGTGGTCCCTGGTCGATCGTCACGGCCGGCGGCACTTATGCCGCCGACGTCGTCGTCGATGCCGCTGGCGCTTGGGCCGACAGCGTCGCTGGAATGGCGGGGCTGGACGCGCTCGGCCTGCGGCCTTTGCGCCGCACCGTATGCCTGGTCGATGTTCCGGACGGGCTATCGGTCGACGGTTGGCCGATGGTTATCGATGTCGATGAAACGTTCTATTTCAAACCGGAAAGCGGCCGGCTGTTGTGCTCGCCGGCCGACGAAACGCCGTCGGCGCCCTGTGATGCGCAAGCCGATGAATTGGACGTGGCCATCGCCGTCGACCGCGTGCAGACCATTCTCGATATCGAAGTCAACCATATCGCCAGCAAGTGGGCCGGCCTCAGGACTTTCGCAACTGACCGCACGCCGGTGGTCGGTTTCGACCCGAGGGCCGACGGTTTTTTCTGGTTGGCCGGACAGGGCGGCTACGGCATACAAACGGCACCGGCTCTCGGTCAAGCCGCTGCTAGCCTGTTGCTCGGAAACGGCATTCCAGGTCCGGTTGCGGCAAGAGGCGTAACCGAAACCGACCTGTCTCCGGGCCGCCTGGTGGATCGCTGAAACGGACCCGATCGATCACCGATGCGCATTCTTCTCCTCTGCCACTCCTTCAACAGCCTGACGCAGCGCCTGCACGTGGAACTGCGCGAACGGAGCCACGATGTTTCCGTCGAATTCGACATCAACGACGCGACCACCCGCCAGGCGGTCGACCTGTTCCGGCCCGACGTCGTCGTCGCCTCGTTCCTGAAACGGACCATCCCCGAAGACGTATGGCGCGCCACCCTATGTCTGATCGTCCATCCCGGCGTCCCCGGCGACCGCGGTCCCTCGGCGCTGGACTGGGCGATCCTACGCGACGAGAAGGAATGGGGGATTACCGTGCTCCAGGCCGAAGCCGAAATGGATGCTGGACCGGTCTGGGCCCATGGCTTCTTTCCCATGCGGGAAACGACCAAATCCAGCCTCTATCGCAACGAGGTCACGGACGCCGCCGTTGCCGCCGTCCTCGAGGCTCTTGAGGGTCTGGCCGACGGCAATCGACCAGTGGGCGATGCGACGGCATCCGAAGGCCGGGGCCGGGCCAATCCGGTTTGCCGGCAGTCCGACCGCGCCATTGACTGGGCAGCGGAAGACACGGAAACGGTGTTGCGCAAGATCAGAAGCGCCGACGGCATGCCCGGCATCCTCGACGAGATCGCCGGCACCCCGGTCTACCTGTTCGATGCCGCCAGAGCCCACGGTCTTTCCGGACCGCCCGGCGCCCTGGTCGCGCGGGCCGGGTCAGCACTCGCCCGGGCGACGCGGGACGGTGCGGTCTGGCTCGGACATATGAAAGCGACAGGACAAAAGCAGCTCAAGCTGCCGTCATCGCTGGTTGTCGGCGACGCCGTTGCCGACCTGCCCGTTGTGGCCGACGAACAAGGCCCCGATCCGATCCGTTACGAGGAAAAGGGAGGTGTCGGATACCTCCATTTCGCCTTTTACAACGGTGCCTTCGACACCGAGGCCTGCCGACGGTTGCGACGCGCCTTCCTCAAGGCGCAGGAGCGACCGACCCGGGTGATCTGTCTAATGGGCGGGCCCGACTACTGGTCGAACGGAATCCACCTGGGGCAAATCGAGGCGGCCGACAGCCCGGCCGACGAATCATGGGCCAACATCAACGCCATCGACGATCTGGTCCGTGACATCATCACGACGACCAGCCACCTCGTCGTCGCCGCGATCCGAGGCAACGCCGGCGCCGGCGGCGTCTTCCTGGCGCTCGGTGCCGACGAGGTCATCGCGCGCGACGGCGTCATCCTCAATCCCCATTACAAGGACATGGGCAACTTGTACGGCTCCGAATACTGGACCTACGTGCTGCCGCGCCGGGCCGGCCCGCAAAACGCCGAGCGCGTCACCCAGGCCCGGCTGCCGGTCGGTATCGCCGAAGCCAAACGCCTGAAACTGGTCGACGGCAGTTTCCCCGGCCCGGTACCGGCTTTCGACAGGGAACTCACCGCCCACCTCGAGGATCTCGCCGCCGACCCGGCCCTCGCCGCCCGCTTGCGCGACAAGCAAGACCGCCTGGCCGCCGACGAGGCCGAGAAACCGCTTGGCAAGTACCGCGACGAGGAGCTCGAACGCATGAATCTCAATTTCTACGGCTTCGACCCCAGCTACCACGTCGCGCGCTATAATTTCATCCGCAAGGTACCCAAGTCCCGGACTCCCGTGACACTCGCCAACCACCGCTCGAAAAAGCAGGCTGGATGATCCGCCATGGATCCGAAACGTCTTCTCATCGTCAGCCACGCCCCATCGGAGAATACCCGGGCTCTTCTCGATGCCGTCGTCCGCGGCGCCACCGACAAGGACATCGAGAACGTCGCCGTAACGGTGAAGGCACCATTAGATAGCGGGCCCGACGATGTCCTGGCGGCCGATGCCATCATTCTCGGAACGACGGAAAACCTCGGCTACATGAGCGGCGCCCTGAAGGACTTCTTCGACCGCTCCTATTATCCCTGCCTGGAGGAGACCCAGGGTCTTCCCTATGCACTCTATATAAGAGCCGGCCACGACGGGACCGGTACCCGGCGCGCCGTCGAGACCATCGTCACCGGATTGCGCTGGCGGGCCGTGCGCGAGCCGCTGATCTGTCGCGGCGCCTTCGACGAGGGCTTTGTCGACCAGTGCGAGGAACTCGGTCTCTACGTGGCCGCGGCCCTTGACGCCGGCGTCATCTGAGCACCTCCGAACGATTCCACATCACTTTATAAAATCTTTAAATGTAAAGAAAAAACCACGCTTTGTTGATCCATCTCAATTCCGCAATGAAGATTTCGTGACATCCTACGTTCCGGTTGAAACCCGACCCAAACATCCTAAGCTGAGACTACCCTTTCCACTCAAAAGCAGAAGTGAAGGATCCGATGCGGAAGGAGAAAACGACCTCGCCCACGGTCGTCATCGACAAGGACGGCCTCGACCTACTGATAAAATCCCTTCGCCGGGCGGGCCATGATGTCATCGGCCCGACCGCTCCCGATGGGGCCGTCGTATACGAACCGATCAAAGGAACCGACGACCTGCCAGTCGGCATGGAGGACGATCAAGACGGAGGGCATTACCGACTGAAGGCGGCGACCGGCGGCAAGGGCGCCAAGGAGGCGCTGTTCCGCTACGTGGTCGGACCACATTCCTGGAAACGCTACCTGTTCCCGCCGTCTCAGAAATTATGGTCGGCCGAGAAGAAAGACGGCGGCTGGACGATCGACGCCGAGCAGGGGGAACCGGCGAAGCAGGCCTTCATCGGCGTGCGCCCCTGCGAACTGGCGGCGATGCGCATCCAGGACCGGGTCTTTTCCGGCGATGCCTACAAGGACCGCGGCTACGCGGCCCGGCGCGACGCCACACTGGTCGTCGCCGTCAACTGCACCCGGGCCGGCGGCACCTGCTTCTGCACCTCCATGGATACCGGCCCTGTGGCCACCGACGGCTACGACCTGGCCCTGACCGAGATTTCGGACGGCAAGGACCATCGTTTCGTCGTCGATGTCGGCTCCAAACGCGGTGCCAAGGCCCTGAAGAAAGTGCCGCAGCGCGAAGCGACGGCCAGTGATCGCCGCGCCGCCACCTCACGGACCAATGCCTGTGCCAAGTCCATGGGCCGCACCATGCCGAAAAACGCCGCCAAAGTGCTTCGTGACAACCCGGACCATCCGCAGTGGACCGACGTTGCCGAGCGCTGTCTCAACTGCGCCAACTGCACCATGGTCTGCCCGACCTGCTTCTGCTCCAACGTGGTCGATGTGACGGCCTTGGACGGCGCCGGGGCGGAGCGTTGGCGGCGCTGGGATTCATGTTTCACCGTCGACTTCAGCTACATCCACGGTGGGCCGATCCGCCGCGACGCGGCGTCGCGCTACCGCCAATGGATCACCCATAAACTGTCGAGCTGGCACGAACAATTCGGCTCGTCCGGCTGCACCGGCTGCGGGCGCTGTATCACCTGGTGCCCGGTCGGTATCGACATCACCGCGGAAGCCCGCGCCATCGGTGCGCGGCGCAAGAAAGCACCCAAAGGAGAACGTTGATGGTTCAGATCGAAGGAATGGATCGCGCCCTCGAGGATTTTAGCGTCTTCAAGGACCTCGACGAGGACACGCGGGTACTGATCTCGGGTTGCGCCAAGAATGTCGTCTTCCAAGCCGGCGATTACATTTACCGGGAAGGGCAACAGGCGGACGCCTTTTACCTGATCCGCCATGGTGTCGCCTCGCTCGAGGTGCATGTGCCGGCCCGCGACCCGTTGGTCATCGAGACGATCGGCGACAGCGAGATCATCGGATGGTCGTGGCTGGTGCCGCCCTATCGGGCCCGCTTCGACGTGCGCGCCGTCAGCCTGATCCGCGCCGTCTCTATCGACGCCGTCTGCCTGCGCAACAAATGTGAGGAGGATCACTCGGTGGGTTATTCGTTCTACAAAGCCTTCCTGCCGGTGATCTCGGACCGCCTGTCGGCGACGCGCCTGCAGTTGATCGACATGTACGGCCATCCGAAGGATTACGAGGCCCGCGCCAAACAGGCGAAAGCCGCGCCGCCGGCAAAGCCGGCACCGACGAAAAAGAAGGCGGCCAAAAAGAAGGGGAAATGACGGTGACGGCAGCAATGACGCAGTACGCCGGGACCACCGTCCCGGATCCTATGGTGCCGGTGCCGTTCCGGGTCAAACGGATCAAGAACGAACTTTCCGACACCTTCACCCTCGACCTGGTGGCCGAGAGCGGCCAACCGTTCTCCTTCGAGCCGGGTCAGTTCAACATGCTCTATCAGTTCGGCACCGGTGAGGTTCCGATCAGCATCAGCGGCGACCCGACGGACGATGGCACCTTGGTTCACACCATCCGCGCCGTCGGCAGCGTCACGGATTCCATGGCGGCGCTCTCCAAGGGCGACGTCGTCGGCGTCCGCGGGCCTTTCGGACGCGGCTGGCCGGTCGAGGAAGCCAGGGGCATGGACGTGGTCATCGTCGCCGGCGGTGTCGGACTGGCGCCGCTGCGCCCGGCCATCTACCAGGTGCTCGCCAACCGCGCCGACTACGGCAAGATCCGTATCTACTACGGTGCGCGCAGCCCGGCCGACATCCTGTTCCGCAAGGAGCTCGAAAAGTGGCGCGGCCGCTTCGACCTCTATGTCGACGTCACCGTCGACCGCGCCGACCGGGATTGGTTGGGATCGGTCGGCGTCGTCACCAAGCTCATCACCGACGGCGGCTATGACCCGCAGGCGACCGTGGCCATGGTCTGCGGGCCGGAAGTGATGATGCGCTTCTCGGTCAACACGCTCAACGACAACGGCGTGCCACTCGAGCGCATCTACGTCTCCATGGAACGCAACATGAAATGCGCCATCGGCCTTTGCGGGCACTGCCAGTACGGACCGACCTTCGTCTGCAAGGACGGGTCGGTCTATCCCTACGACGCCGTGCAGCGCCTTTTCGACATTCGGGAGATTTGACCGTGGCGAAGAAGAAACAAACCCCGCCGAAACCGCGTCTCGCCGTCTGGAAATTTTCGTCCTGCGACGGCTGCCAGCTGAGTCTCCTGGATTGCGAGGACGAGCTGCTCACCGTCGCCGGAGCGGTCGAGATCGCGTTCTTTCTTGAAGCGACCCGGGTCGAGATCGCCGGGCCCTATGACGTCTCCCTGGTCGAGGGGTCGATTACGACGCCGCACGAGGCCGAGCGCATCCGCGAGGTCCGCGAGCAATCGAAGATGCTGGTCACCATCGGCGCCTGCGCCACCTCGGGCGGTATCCAGGCCTTGAAGAACCTGCGCGAGGTGCCCGAGCTCATCGACCGGGTCTACGCGCACCCCGAGTTCATCGAGACCCTCGACACCTCGACGCCGGTCAAGGACCACGTCGAGGTCGATTTCGAACTGCGCGGCTGCCCGATCAACAAGTACCAGCTTCTCGAGGTGCTGAACGCCACCATCAACGGCCGCAAGCCGGATACGCCGCCGCACAGCCAATGCATCGAATGCAAGCTCGCCGGCACCGTCTGCGTCATGGTCTCCAAGGGCGAACCCTGCCTCGGTCCGGTAACGCAAGCCGGCTGCGGCAACGTCTGCCCGGCCTGCTCGCGCGGCTGCTTCGGCTGCTTCGGCCCGAAGGAGACACCGAACGGCGCCGCGCTCAGCCGCCAGCTCAAGGCGCTCGGCATGGACGACCGGGAGATCAGCCACTTCTATCGCATGTTCAACGCCGGTGCGCCGGTATTCCACGACGAGGGTTTGCGCCATGAATCCTAAGTCCAAGAAAAGCAAGTCGAAGGACGGCAAGCGCCTGATCAAGGTCGACGCCCTGGCCCGGGTCGAGGGCGAGGGTGCGCTCTACCTGCGTATCAAGGACGGCTCGATCAAGGACCTGAAGTTCCGCATCTACGAGCCGCCGCGTTTCTTCGAGGCGCTCCTGGAGGGCCGCATCCATTCCGACGCGCCCGACATCACGGCGCGCATCTGCGGCATCTGCCCGATGGCCTATATCATCGGGGCCTGTCACGCCATGGAGAGCGCGCTTGGCGTCACCGTCGAGGGGCCGCTTCGCGACCTCCGCCGCCTCGCCTATTGCGGCGAATGGATCGAGAGCCACGTGCTCCACGCCTTCCTTTTGCATGCGCCCGACTTCCTCGGCTACGAGGATTCCCTGCAACTCGCCAAGGACCACCCGGACGTGGTCAAGAAGGCGCTGGAACTGAAGAAGATCGGCAACGAAATCCTCGAGGTCATCGGCGGGCGGGCCGTCCACCCGGTCAACATGACCACCGGCGGCTTCTTCAGCCTGCCCAAGAAGACGGCCATCGACGGCTTGATCGAGAAGCTCGAATGGGGCGTGAAGACGTCCGAGGAACTGACGCTCGCCGTCGGCGGCTTCCCCTTTCCGGACTATTCCTACGACTATACCTGTGTATCACTCCGCCACCCGGACGAGTACGCCATCACCGAGGGCAACATCGTCTCCAACCGGGGCCTCGACATCCCGGTCGCCGAGTTCGAGGAGCATTTCGACGAGGAGCACGTCGAGCATTCCAACGCCCTTCACGGCGTCATGACCGACGGCACCAGTTCCTACCTGACCGGCCCCATCGCGCGCTACAACAACAACTTCGAGCAGCTCTCGGAGCTGGCCAAGAAGACGGCCAAGAAGGCCGGCCTCGGGCGGGTCGTCACCAACCCCTTCCAGTCGATTGTCGTCCGCATGGTCGAGACGCTTTACGCCTTCGAGGAAGCGGTGCGCCTGGCCAAGGCCTACGACCCGCCGCAAGCCCCGGCCGTCCCCATCGTGCCCCAGGCCGGGCACGGCACCGGCTGCACGGAGGCGCCCAGGGGTATCTGCTACCACCGCTACGATCTCGACGACGACGGGCGCATCACGTCTGCGCGCATCATGCCGCCGACGGCCCAGAACCAGCGCCAGATCGAACGCGACCTGTGGGGAGTGGTCGAGAACCACATGGAGCTCGACGACGACAAACTGAAATGGGTCTGCGAGCAGGCGATCCGCAACTACGATCCCTGCATCTCCTGCGCCACGCATTTCCTCAAGCTCACCGTTGAGCGGGACTAGAAGCTCACCTTTGAGCGGGACTAGAAGCTCACCATTGAGCCGGGATAACAGCTCACCGTTGAGCGAGGCAAATCAAGGGGGCGGCCCGGACCGCCCCCTCATCCTCTGCATCGGCAATACCATGCGCGGCGACGACGGCGCCGGCCCCGCCGCCGCTGAGCGCCTGCGCCCGATCTTGGGCGAGCGCGCCGACATCGAGGAGAGCTGGGGCGAAGGCACGGAACTGATGCAGGCCTGGCAGGGGCGTGCCCAGGTCATCGTCGTCGACGCCGCGACCTCGGGCGCGGCGGTCGGCACAATCCACGTCTTCGACGCCGCGGCCGAAAGCCTGCCGACCGATTTCTTCTGTTATACGACGCACCGGTTCGGACTGGCCGAGGCGGTCGAACTTGCGCGGCAGCTGGGGGGCCTGCCGGAGCGGCTGACCATCTATGCCGTCGAGGGGGAGACCTTCGATCTTGGCGAAGGATTGTCGGCGGCGGTGGATGCGGGGGTGGACAAGGTCGTCGAGCGGATATCGGCCGCGATCAGTTGATTGTTGCCGCCGGATCATCAACAACCGGCCGATGGGCGGCGGTGGATGTCCATGTTTGTCTATATTTGTCCATAAACGTCTATGGGATTTTCCGCTCCCTCGGACACCACCTTTTCTGCCGAGGACCAGACCAGCCTTCCTGTCGGCCAGAAAAAACGACGGAACGAACCCATTTTGCCGCTGATCATGCCGGCGAATGGCATCGAATGCCCGCCCACGCCCAAAAGCGCAGCGCGCCGGCAGCGCACCACCGATCTCAATCATCGGCCCACGGCCACCGGAAACGACGGTCCGCGGTCCAGTCTTCACAGGGGCAATCAGCAAAGCCGCCGTTCGTAGGCGGCAAGGAAATAGGAATTTATAGCACAGAGACGCGCCCGCGGTCAAGAACAAAAAAGGAACAAACGGACGAGTGAAGATGAGAACAAGACCGGTTCCCGTAAGGGAAGCGGATCGTGTCCCCTGGCGCTCACCGGAGTCTTGCGTAATTTGCGTAAATTACGTAATTTACGCAAAGAACAAGGGAGGGTCCGCCATGAGCGAAACCACCGCCACGCAATTCTGCCGCAATTTCGGACTTTTCCAGCGCGAAGCCCAGCGCGAGCCTGTCCAGGTCACCAGCCATGGCCGCACGACCGGGTTTTTCGTTTCCGAGGCGGACTTCGCCCACTACCAATCGTTGCTGCGCCGGGAACGGCACGTCCTGCTGGCCGGTCAATTGCCGGAAGACGTCGTCGCGGCCATCGAGGCGTCCGAATATCCGGACGGTTTCGAGCATCTGGATTCGCTTCTGGATGACGAGGGGCGGTGACCGCCCGTGGCGCTGCCGACACCCGTTCCGGGTCTCGTCATCTCGTTTTCCTTTCTTTGGTCCCACGAACATGAAGGCGGCGCCGAGGAAGGGAACAAAACCCGGCCCTGCACGATCGTTGTCGCCGCCGAAACCGGCGAGGCGGGCGAAACCGAGGTGATCGTCGCACCGATGACCACCCGGCCACCGGAAAGCCCCGAACTGGCGGTCGAGGTGCCGCCCCGGGTTCGGAACCATCTCGGGCTCGGCACGGACCGGTGCTGGATCATTTGTTCGGAGCTGAACCGCTTCGTCTGGCCCGGATACGATCTCGCCGCGATCCCCGGGCAACCGGGCCGCTTCGACCACGGCATGTTGCCGCGTCGGCTTTTCGAACCCGTATCCTCCGCAATCGATCATGGTCTGTTCCGCCCGGGAACTGCCAGTTCCGGTTTAGTGCCGACCGGTATTCTTATGAAGGCCGGGAACGCCCCAAAGCTGACATCTGGAGGTTCTCTTTCCAAGGTCTGGAATATCCCGTGGCCGTGTGAGAACTCGCGGTCAGATCGTTGGATTTGATCTGCGGT
>Ga0066187_1000117_pt1 | contig 34500 bp, 30 predicted proteins | sample WorMetexBAHAMAS1_FD_58706 | JGI IMG/M metagenome (GOLD analysis project Ga0066187, IMG submission 58706) | Marine gutless worms symbiont microbial communities from Max Planck institute for Marine Microbiology, Germany - Inanidrilus exumae... | ecosystem: Host-associated > Annelida > Digestive...
AGTGAGCCGACAAACCCTCATCCTGAGGAGGCCGCGAAGCGGCCGTCTCGAAGGGTGAGGCTCGCGGGAGAAAACGCCCCCTCACCCGGCCCTCGCTGACGCTCGGCCCACCTTCTCCCCACCGGGGAGAGGGGTTCATTTTGGTTCCTTCTCCCCAGTGGGGAGAAGGTGGCCCGAAGGGCCGGATGAGGGGGTGCGGCACCGGCTCGTTGACAGAACCGTCGCATCGCCGGACACGAATCGGATTTGAGCAAAGAGTGCGTTGATGCGCTAAGACGCGTTCAACCGCGCGCGCAGCCAGTCCAGCCGCTGTTCCGTCTGGCGGATGTCCAGCGCAAGCCAGTCGGCCAGGTCGCCGCCGCTCAGGCCGTTCTGCAAGTCGCGCAGGCGGTTCAGGTCGCCTTCGAACAGCTCGATCAGAACTTCAAGCTGGTGGCGACGGGCTTCCGCCGGCAGGTGCGCCAGATAATTCAGTTTCAGCGCGATCACCAGGCGACTGACGTCGTTCATAGGCATGCGCACGGCCGACGCCATCAGGGACTCGAACATCCGGCGCCCGTCCGCGGTGATCCGAAGGTCGGTATCCTGCTCCACGGCCTCTCCGGAAACCGGCTCGATCAGCCCCTCAACCCGCAACAGCTCAAGCGAGGAGCCGAGCAGATCCAGCGACGGGCCGACCAGGCGGGCGACGATGTGCCTGATGTCCGCCGCCAACGTGCCGTACGGCAATTCGCCGGCCATCAACTGGCCGAGCGCGGCAAGCCTGACGGCTTCGGTCGGGATCAAGGTGTTGTCGCGATACATCGCCACCCCATGCGCAGGTTCGCTAGAAGATCACCCGGAAATATAGGTTCGCAACCGCCCAACGTCCAGGTGCGATTGCGAACGATTCTCAGATTTGCGTGAGCACCGGCGCGAAGCCCGGTGCGTGCCGTCAGGCGGCCTGACGTAGCGAAAGGTCCTTCCAAACCTGCTTCAGCGCCTCGACCAGCCGGTCCATGGCCGCATCGTCGTGCAGCGGCGACGGCGTGAACCGCAGGCGCTCAGTACCCTTGGGCACGGTCGGATAGTTGATCGGCTGGACATAGATGCCGTAGCGGTCGAGCAGCATGTCCGAGGCCTGCTTGCACAGCGCCGCGTCGCCGACGACGACCGGCACGATATGGCTGACGCTGGGCATCACCGGCAACCCGGCCTGGCGCAACTTGTCCTTCAGACGCTGGGCCCGGGCCTGGTGCAGTTCGCGCAGCTCTGGATGCGCCTTGAGATGTCGCACGCTGGCCAGTGCACCGGCCGCTACGACCGGAGGCAGCGCTGTGGTGAAGATGAACCCGGAGCCGTAGGAGCGTACGAAATCAACCAGATCCGCCGACGCGGCGATGTAACCGCCGACCACGCCAAACGCCTTGCCCAGCGTGCCCTGAATCACGTCGACCCGATCCATCACGCCTTCCCGCTCGGCCACGCCGGCGCCCCGCTCGCCATAGAGCCCAACCGCATGGACCTCGTCCAGATAGGTCAACGCCCCGAACTGCTCGGCAACGTCCAGGGTCTCACGGATGGGCGAGATGTCGCCCTCCATGGAATAAACGGATTCGAATGCGACCAGCTTGGGCCGGTCGGGATCGTCCTCCCGCATCAGCCGTTCCAGGTCGGCCGGGTCGTCGTGCTTGTAGATCCGTTTTTCGGCCCGGGAATGGCGGATCCCTTCGATCATGGAGTTGTGGTTCCCGGCGTCTGAATAAACGATGCAGTCGGGCAGCTCCCGCGCCAGGGTCGACAACACGGTCATGTTGGCGACATAGCCAGAGGTGAACAGAAGCGCCGCCTCCTTCAGATGCAGGTCGGCCAGCTCACGTTCCAGCTTCACATGCATATGATGGGTGCCGGAGATGTTCCGGGTGCCGCCTGCGCCGGTGCCGTACTTCTCCAGCGCCTCTTTCATGGCCTGGATCACGGTCGCGTTCTGGCCCATGCCCATATAGTCGTTGGAACACCAGACCGTGACCTCGTGAGCGCCGTCCTCCACGTGCCGAAGGGCGTTGGGATAGTCGCCGGCAAACCGCTCGAGCTCGGCAAAAACGCGATAGCGTCCCTCTTCCCGGAGCGCGTCCAGCTTCTGCTTGAAGAGTTTTCCGTACGTCATCCTAAATCGTCCCTCGACAAGGTCCTGTGGCGGCCGTCATCACGGTCAACACCCTGGACCGGCATTCCCTTCCAGCCGTGATCGTCCGGCCGGGCGCTCTAGTGAGTCTGCACCCATTCCCATGTTTCGTCGAGCCCCGCCCGCAGCGCGGCCAACATCTGCCGGATCTCGTCCTCCGAAATGATCAGAGGCGGCGACATGGCGATCACGTCTCCTCCCAGAGGCCTGAGTATGGCCCCGTTGTCTTGTATCCGCGCGCCGCAATGGGCGCCGACACCCAATTTGGCGTCGAAGTTGGTGCGAGTGTCTTTGTCCTTAATCAATTCGACGGCGCCGATCAGACCGACACCACGGGCCTCGCCGACCAGCGGATGATCGGCCAGCGCCGCCAGTCCGTCCTGCAGCACCGGCGCCACGCGTCGCACATGGGACAGGATGTCCCGCTCTTCGTAAATCTTGAGCGTCTCGACCGCGACCGCGGCGGCAACCGGGTGGCCGGAATAGGTATAGCCGTGACCGAACACGCCGATCCGGCCCGAATTCTCGCAAATCGGCGTTGCGACCGCCTCGCTCAGGACCACGGCGGAGATCGGCAGGTAAGCCGATGACAGCGCCTTGGCCACGACCAGAATGTCAGGCTCGATCCCGAACGTCTCGGAACCGAACATGTTGCCGGTGCGCCCGAAGCCGCAGATCACCTCGTCGGCAATGAGCAGCAGGTCGTATTTGCGGCATACGGCCTGGATCTTCTCGAAATAGGTGCGCGGCGGCACGATGACCCCGCCCGCCCCCATCACGGGCTCGGCGATGAAGGCGGCAACCGTCTCCGGGCCCTCTTCCAGGATCATCGCTTCGAGACTGGCAGCCAGCCGGCTGGCAAAGTCCTCCTCGGACTCACCGTCCTCTGCGAAATGGTAGTGATGGGGACAATCCGTGTGCAGGATGTTCTTGATCGGCAGGTCGAAGTCTTTGTGGTTGTACGGCAGCCCGGTCATGCTGGCCGACGCCACCGTGACTCCGTGATAACCCTTGATCCGGCTGATGATCTTTTTCTTTTCCGGGCGCCCGACCGCGTTGTTGTAATACCAGACCAGCTTGACGACCGTATCGTTGGCTTCCGAGCCCGAGTTCTGGAAAAACACCTTGTCCATCGGCCAGGGCATCATATCGACCAGCCGCTCGGCCAGGTCGATCGCCGGTCCGTGGCTCTTGGACGCAAACAGGTGGTAATAGGGCAGCTTGCGCAACTGATCGGTGGCCGCCTGGACCAGACGCTCCTCGTTGAAGCCCAGCGCCGTGCACCAGAGCCCCGCCAGGCCCTCGATATAGGCCTTGCCATTGTCGTCATAGACCCAGACACCGCTGCCCCGTTCGATGAGCATCGGGCCCTGTTCGGCATGCGATGCCATGTTGGTGTAGGGATGCAGGACATGCGCGATGTCCCGGCTGTGCGGCGAGTTGGCCAGCTTGGTCATGCCTTCAAACCCCTGAAATCCGACATATCTTAGCCTGCGAGCCTACACCCCGGCCAAGCGCTCGCGAAAGTCTGATCGACGGTTAGGTGACGCTTGGCCGCGGACGGGGCTAGACTGAAAATCGCAAGGGCGGGAGACGGCAGCAGGACCGCCAGCCGGCTCCTGGCATGGGCAGAAATGGGCCAAAAACAAGGCCCGTCAAGGGTGCCGGACAATGACCAAGATCTACGTGATCCACGAAAACGACGAGTGGATGCCGCCATTGCGCGACGCGTTCACCGCGCTGGGACTGCCGTTCGAGGAATGGCATATGGCCGAAGGGCGCTTCGACCTGGACGAAGAGCCGCCGGCCGGCGTGTTTTACAGCCGAATGAGCGCCTCCGCCCACACGCGGGGACACCGCTTTGCCCCGGAATACACGGCCAGCGTCCTGGCCTGGCTGGAATCCCATGGCCGCCGGGTGGTCAATGGCGGCCGCGCCCTGGACCTGGAAATCTCGAAGATCCGGCAATATGCGGCGCTCAGGACCGCCGGCATCCGCGTGCCGCGCACGCTGGCAGCCGTCGGACGCGCGCAGATCCTGGCGACGGCGGCCGAAGCCGCCTATCCGCTGGTACTGAAGCCCAACCGGGGCGGCAAGGGCCTGGGCGTCCAGCGCTATGACGGCTTCGACGAGGTGGAAGCGGCGGTCGCGGATCCCGGTTTCGACATGGGTCCGGACGGGACCGTCCTGGTCCAGCAGTTCATCGAGCCGGCGGAACCTTTCATCATCCGCAACGAGTATGTGGGCGGCGCCCTTCTGTACGCGGTCCAGGTCGACACCAGCCACGGCTTCGAACTGTGTCCCGCCGACGTCTGCGCGGTCGACGAGGACGGGACGGTCATCCCGGCGCCAGTCACCGGCCCCAGCTTCACCCTGCTGCCGTCGTTCCGGCACCCCGTGCAGGCCGCGCATCTCGGATTCCTCGCCGGCAACGGAATCGAGGTCGCTGGCCTGGAGATCATCCTCGACCGCGACGGCACCGCCTGGACCTACGACGTCAACACCAATACCAATTACAACGCCGGCGCCGAGACGGCGGCCGGCGTGGCCGGCACCAACCGCGCCGGCATGCGGGCGATTGCAACCTTCCTGGGCCGCGCCCTGAACCGGCAGGACAAGCAAGCGGCCTGACTTGCCCGCGCTCTCCGGTGCGCCTAGAGTCGGGGCCGCCTGACGGTTCAATCGTCATCCGGGGAGAAACCAGATGCGCACCTTGTTCGCCGGCGGCCACGTTTTCTGCGGTTCCGGCGATCTTCTGACCGAGCACGGCGTGCTGGTCGAGCACGACCGGGTGGCCAGGCTTGCGCCGCTCGGCGAGTTCGACGGTTTCGCCGAAAACGTGGTCGACTGCGCCGGGGCAACGATCATGCCGGGCCTCATCGACTGCCACGTGCACCTGGTCTATCGCGGCGACGCCAACCCGCGGGCCCGGCAGCGCACGCCGGGCCAGATCGTCATGGAATGCCTGGACAATGCCCAGGCGGACCTGATGGGCGGCATTACCTCGATCCGCGACTGCGGCGGGATCGAACATCTGGAATTCGCGGTCCGGGACGCCTGCAATAGCGGACGGCAGGTGGGACCGACGATCCGCTGCGCCGGCCGCATGGTCTGCATGACCGGCGGGCACGGCAACTATATCGGCCGCGTGGCCGACGGCGCCGACGAAGTTGTCAAGGCGGTGCGCGAGCAGATCCATGCCGGCGCCGACCTGATCAAAATCATGGCCACCGGAGGCGTGATGACGCCAGGGGTCAATCCCGAGGACGCCCACTATTCTGTCGAGGAACTGACCGCCGGCGTCGCGGAAGGGCACCGTTTCCATCGCACCTGCGCCAGTCACGCCCAGGGGGCTGCCGGCATCAAAAACGCAGTGACCGCCGGCGTGGACTCCATCGAGCACGGGGTGTTCATGGACGAGCAGTGCGTGCGCCAGATGATCGAGGCCGGCACCTATCTGGTGCCGACCATCTCGGCCCTGGTGAATATTCTGGAACATCGCGAGCGCGGCGTTCCCGACTACATGGTCGAAAAGACCGAACGGGCGTCGGAACATCACCGGCGCTCGATCAAGACGTTCTACGAGGCCGGCGGCAAGATCGCCATGGGGACCGATGCGGGAACGCCGTTCAACCATCACGGCGCGAACGCCATGGAACTGCAATACATGGCCGATCTTGGGCTGGCGCCGCTGGACATCCTGGCCAGCGCCACCGGCAACGCGGCGGACCTGATGCGATTGGACGGCCGTGGCCGCGTGGCCGACGGCGCGTTCGCCGACCTCCTGGTGGTGCGCGGCGACCCGCGCGCGGACATGGCGGCGGCCGCGGACCGCGCCAACCATCTGTTAGTGATCAAAAACGGCGCTACCGTGGTCGACCGGCGGGACAATCTGTCGGTGGCGGCAAAAGCGGCGGAATAACCGCACGACGGGGGGAGTTGGGGCGTGATTGTCGTATTCGGTTCCATCAACATGGACATCGTCATGCAGATGGATCGCCTGCCTCGGCCAGGCGAGACCCTGCTGGCGTCAGGCGTCCTTTACAATCCCGGCGGCAAGGGCGCCAACCAGGCCATCGCCGCCCAGCGCGCCGGTGCAAGCGTGAAGCTTTTCGGCCAGGTCGGTCGCGACCAGTTCGGCCCGGCCAGCCTCGAGATTCTGAAGCAAAGCGGCGTCGATCTAGACGGCGTCCAAATCGCCGACGATACCACCGGCTGCGCCTCGATCTGGGTCGACGCCGGCGGCGAGAACTCCATCGCGCTCGGCCAGGGCGCCAATCTGAAGGCCAGCGCGGACCAGATCCCGGACGACGTGCTGGGTCCGGACACGCTGGTGGTGATGCAGATGGAGGTGCCCACCGCGGAGAATTGGGCGCTGGTTCGCCGGGCCAAGGCCGGCGGCGCGCGGATCGCGCTCAACGTGGCCCCGGCGGCGATGGTGCCGCACGACGTGCTCACGTCGCTTGACTATCTCATCGTCAACGAGGTGGAAGGCGCCATGGTCGCCGAGGAGGTCGACATCCGGACCGACACGCCGACGCAGATCCCGCGCGCGCTGGCCGGGCGTTACGATCTCACCTGCATCATGACGCTGGGCGGCGCTGGCCTTTTGTGTTTCGGGCCCGAAGGTGGCCTGTCCGTCCCGGCCATGCCGATCGCGCCGGTCGACACGACCTCGGCCGGGGATTCCTTCGTCGGCGGGTTCGCGGCCGCCATCGATGCGGGCTACGCACTGGAGGACGCGCTTCGGCGCGCTTCGGCCGGCGCAGGCGTATGCTGCACCCGCGCGGGCGCGCAGATGGCCCAACCGTCCGCCGAAGATATTGAAAAAGCTCTGGAAAACCTGCCGCCGACCCAGCGGCTGACCTAACTGGCAAATACGCCGTTGGCGTTTTACTGGTTGGCTGCGCTGCCCCAACCGAGAATGGCCCGCGGATCGTTATCGTTCGTCGGGACCATGCCCACCCGGGGCGACGACGCGGCCAGTCGCTCGACCGTCTTCAGCGCCGCATCCAGTTGCTCGTCGCCTTCCCGGTCCGGATCCGATGCCACGATCGTATCGGGCACGATGCCGCCATCCACGGTTCGGCCCGCAGGCGTGTAGTAGAGCGCCGTCGTCAGCTTGACACCGTCGCCGGTGCCCAGTTCGAAGATGGTCTGGACCGAACCCTTGCCGAACGTCTTGTCGCCGACCAGCACCGCGCGTCCGTGATCCTGCAGCGCGCCGGCGACGATCTCAGATGCGCTGGCCGATCCGCCATTGATCAGCACGACGACCGGCAGCCCCCCGGTGACGTCGCCCGTGCGGGCAAAGAAGTCCAGGGTCTCGCCGCGGCCCCGCGTGTAGACGATCAGGCCGCGGTTTAGGAAGTGGTCGGAGATCTGCACCGACTGATCCAGCAGGCCGCCCGGATTGTTGCGCAGGTCAATGATGAAACCGGTCAGCGACGGACCCAGCTCATCCTTGATCTCGCGCACGGCGTCGCGTAGCTCGGACGATGCGTTGCGCGAGAAGGCGGCGATGCGGACGTAGCCGACCGTGCCCTCGGTGCGCCAGCGCACCACCTGGATGCGGATGATCTCCCGGACGATGGTGACGTCGAAAACCGGCGTGTCCTCCCGCTCGATGGTCAGCGTGACCGGATCACCCGGTTGGCCCCGCAGCAGTCGAACGGCCTCGCCCAGCGACAGGTCGGCCAGAGATTTTCCATCCGCATGGGTGATGCGGTCGCCCGCAACCAGGCCGGCCCGCGAAGCCGGCGTGTCGTCCAGCGGCGACATCACTTTGATGGCGCCGTCTTCCTTGGTGACTTCGACTCCCAGGCCGCCAAACGCGCCGCGGGTCTCCTGGCGCACCGCGGTCAGGGCTTTCTGGTCCAGATAGACGCTGTAGGGATCCAGCGATTGCAGCATGCTCTGCACCGCCGTTTGCACCAGGACCAGGTCGGACGCCTCGCCGGGATTGGGATAGGCTTCCTGAACGCCGTCGAGCGCTGCCTGGATTAGCTCGGATTCGTTGACCTCGCGCACATAGTCGTGACGGACCCGGTCATAAACACGCGCCAGAAGCCCGACATCGGCATCGAGTTCGGCGTTGAGGCCGTTCGTACGTTTATAGTCGCCGATTTCGTAGGCAACCTGGTCGGCAACCGCGCGGGACTGCGGATCGGGTTCGGACGGAAAGCCGCCGCAACCGGCAACGGCCGCAACGAAGGCAAACGCGCCGATGAGCAAGGGCACGCGCCAGAGATCCGTCCTCCGGTGCGTCCGCATCAACCGGCACCTCCGCTGACCAGGGCTTCGGGTCCGTTGCGATAAACGGACCGGGCGTTGGTGAGGGCGTTGACGAATCCGTCCCGCCACGCGTGCACGTCGTTTTTTCTCAATGTTGTCATCAGCGACGTATATCGCTCCACCCGTTCGTCCAATGTCAAGTTGAGCCCCCGCTGGACCGCTTCTACCACATCGTCGGTATCATAGGGATTAACAATCATTGCCGCGTCCATCTCGTGGGCGGCCCCGGCGAAGCGGGACAGCACCAGGACGCCCGGATCCTGCGGGTCCTGGGCCGCCACATACTCTTTGGCAACCAGGTTCATGCCGTCACGCAAGGGTGTCACCAGTCCGATTCTGCTGACGCGAAACAGCCCGGTCAGCGCCGCTCTGGTAAAGGCCTTGTTAAGGTAGCGGATGGGAACCCAGTCGAATTCCGCAAACCGGCCGTTGATGCGGCCGGACTCCGATTCGAGCTCCTGGCGAATGTCGACGTATTCAGGAACGTCGATGCGGCTGGACGGCGCGATTTGCATCAGGCTGACCTTGCCGCGGTTTTCGGGATAAGTCTCCAACAGAGCCTCAAAGGCCTTCATGCGGTCCGGCAGACCCTTTGTATAGTCCAACCTGTCGACACCGATGATCAGGCTGCGCTCTCCCAGCGACATTTCCATGCGCCGCCGGTGCTCCGCGGCCTCCTCGCTCTGGGCCAGCGCATCCACCTCGTCCACATCGATGCCAATGGGATGAACGTCGGCCTGAATGGTGCGGCCGAACGCCGTCAGCCGGCCGTCATCTTCGACAAAACCGTTCGCTTCGTAGATCACGTATTCCTGCAGGGCGCGCAGATCCGATTCCGTCTGGAACCCGACCACGTCGAAGGCAAACAGCCCGCGCACCAGCGCCTCGTGATTGGGCAGAGTCAACAGCACCTCGGCAGCCGGGAACGGAATGTGCAGGAAAAAGCCCATCCGGTTCGTAAACCCCATGCGCCGCAGCTCTTCGGCGCACCCGATCAGATGATAGTCGTGCACCCAGATCATGTCGTCGGGTTCGATCAGCGGCGCCAGCGAATGGGCGAACAGGGCATTGACGCGAAAATAGGTGCGATCGAACTTTCGGTCGTAGTAGGTCAGGTCCGTGCGGTAGTGGAACAACGGCCAGAGCGTGCGGTTGGCGAAGCCGTTGTAATAGTTTTCGTGATCCTCGACGCCGAGGTCGATGGTGGCGAACTTGATGCCGTCCTGCTGAATGTGCGAAACGGTGGACCCGGCGGAGTCGACAACCTGCCCGCTCCATCCGAACCAGATGCCGTCATATTTCCGCAGCGCGGCGTGCAGCGCGACGGCAAGCCCGCCCGCGGACGCCGTACCCGACGGTTTCGGGATCATGACGCGGTTCGATACGACGATCAGCCGGCTCATGAGGATCTCCACTGCGCCAGTCGGCGCTTGGTATCTGTCAACGCTAGAGGACCTCTTCCCAGCTGCGGCTCAGCCGCATAGCGCCGTTGATGATGCCAACTAGCGAATAGGTCTGCGGATAGTTTCCCCATAACTCCGAGGTTTCCGGGTCGAGGTCTTCCGACAGGAGGCCCAGATGATTGCGTTGCTCGAGCATGGCGATGAACAGGTCGCGGGCCTCGTCCTTGCGGCCCATGTGGGCCAGCGCCTCTATATACCAGAACGTGCAGATATTGAACGCATTGCGTGGCGCACCGAAGTCATCAGGCTGCTTGTAACGGAACATGTTGGTGCCCCGCAGCAGCTCCTTCGCCGTGGCGTCGACTGTCTGGACGAATTTCGGATCATTGGGGTCGATGAACATCACCTCCGGCATCAACAGGAGGCTCGCGTCCAGCTCCGTTCCTTCGAAGGCCTCGACGAAAGCGCCTCTGTCCTGCGACCAGGCGCGTTTCATGATCACCGCCGATACCTTGTCGGCGCGGCCGCGCCAGTATTTGGCCCGCTTGTCGAAGCCCAGATGGGTCGCAATCTTGGAGAGCCGGTCGCAGGCGGCCCAGCACATCATCGCGCTGGAAGTATGGACCTTGGAGCGGGTGCGCAGTTCCCAGATGCCGGCGTCGGGCTGGTCGTGCAGCTGGAACGCCCGTTCCCCGACCTTTTCCAGTTGCTGAAAAAGAAATTCGTCCGCCGGGCGAAACAACCGCCGGTCGAAAAAGGCCTGGGTCGAGGCCAGCACCACATGGCCGTAGACGTCGTGCTGAAGATGCTCGTAGGCCTGATTGCCGATACGCACCGGCGCATGGTTTCGATAGCCGGCCAGCGATTCGACCTGTCGTTCGATCAGCTCCTTTTCCAGCGCCACGCCGTAGACCGGCTGGATGTGCCCGCCGTCTGCCTCGATCACGATGTTTTCGAGATAACGCAGATAGTTCTCCATGATATCGACCGCGCCCAGCCGATTGAGCGCCATGACCACGAAATAGGCGTCCCTGAGCCAGCAGAACCGATAGTCCCAGTTGCGCGAGGTGCCTTCCGCTTCGGGAATCGAGGTCGTCAAGGCCGCCACGATGGCGCCGGTCTCCTCGAACAGGCAAAGATGCAGGGTGATCGCCGCGCGGATGACCGCGTCCTGCCATTCGAACGGGATCGCCAGATGACGCACCCATTCCCGCCAGTAGTGGATGGTGTTCTTTTGGAAGTCGCGGCAGGTCTCCACCAGCGGCGAGCGCAGCGGTTCGTCCGGCCCGAGCATCAGCTCCAAGGGTCGGTCCAGCACGAACGGCGTCTCGTCCAGCACATAGGCGATCGGCGCATTGGTGTTGAGCCTGAGAGTCAGGTTCGGGCCCACATACCGCACGTGATTCGAACCCTGGGTGATGATGGGGTCGGTCGCGCCATGATCGAAGCGCGGCCGTAATCGAATGCGCACGCGCGGCCGGCCGACAACCGGGTCCAGATGGCGGATGAACATCAAGGGCCGGAACATGCGCCAGTTGTTCAGGAACCGCGGCGCGAAGTCGGTCACTTTCAGCACCGAGCCCGACTCGTCCTCCAGCTCGGTGACCAGAACCGCGGTGTTTTCGATATAGTACTGCCGCGATTTGGCGAGCCCTTCCAGCGAGACGTCGAAAAAGCCGCCATCATTCTCGCCGGCCTTGCCGTTGTTCAGGAGGCTGCAGAAGGTCGGATCGCCGTCGAACCGCGGCAGACAGCTCCAGACGATGCGCGCCTGCTTGTCGACCAGCGCGCTGAACGAGCAGTTGCCGATGACTCCGAGATTGAGATCGCTCATGAGGCGGGCTGCGGTGTCTGAATCGGCTGGATCCTGTCCGGAAGCTCGGCCAGCCACATGAGTAACGCTGGCACCGTCTCGACGCTGTGCATGGCGGCGCTGCCGCCCTTGGGACCGACACGAATCGACTCGCCGCCGAGCCGGTTGACGGTGTCGAAGCCGAACTCGTCCGTCACATCGTCGCCGATAAAGACCGGACGGCGGCCGACGAACGGCGGCGTCTGCATGATCTCTGCGACGACCCGACCCTTGTTGATACCCGCCGGCTTGAGCTCGAAGACCATCTTGCCCGCCATCAGCTCGATGCCGCCATTGGCCTGATCGACGATGGCACGGGCAACATCCCCGCAGGCTGTTTCCTGGTCGGGTGCCTCGCGAAAGTGAAGCGTCAGCGCCGTTCCCTTGTCCTCCAGGGACACGCCGTGCCGCTTCTCGGCGAAGCGCGCAAACTCTGCCCGTGCGGCGTCGAACAGGCCTTCGGGGATGGGTATGCCTGTGCGCGTTCCGTCCGCGAGCCGGTATTCCTGCCCGTGCAGCCCGGCGACCGGCGGCACCAGCGGCGCCAGATAGCGATCGATGTCTTCGATTCGCCGGCCGCTGACCACGGCGAGGGCGCCGCCCAGCGCATCGGAAACGCGCCCTAGCATGTGGGATAGATCCTCCGACACGATGACGGCATCCGGCCGCTCGGCGATCTCCACCAGCGTGCCGTCGAAATCGAGAAACAGTGCCCAGTCAGGCGATGGCTTGGGCAGAGTCATACCCAGAATCTTTGTTTTGGGACCGCAGTCGGACGGGCCCGCAATCTGTCACATGCCGTGCGCCGGGGGAACCCGTGACGTACGGCGGTCGCCGCGACTTGCATCGGGACGGCCGCCATATCGTGCGCCCAACATCGACGAAGCATGTCGCCGGGTTGGATAACAAAGTATTAAGCGCCCGCGGCGGCCGGCCTGATCCGGTCGGGCGGAAAAGTCATCGTGACGACGGTGCCCTCGCCCGGTGTGCTGTCGATGGCCAGCACGCCGCCATGCAACTCCAGCAGCTTTTTGGCCAGCGGAAGACCCAGTCCGGTTCCTTCATGGCTGCGGGTCATGCTGTCGGCGACCTGCCCGAACGGTTCCAGAACCAGCGGTATATCCTCGGCCGCGATGCCGATCCCGGTGTCGCGGACGCTGATCCAAAGGCCGTCGTCCTCGGTCCGGCCGACCTCGATGTCCACCTGGCCGCCTTCTGCGGTGAACTTTATGGCGTTGGTCAAGAGATTGAGCAGGATCTGCTTTAGATGCCTGGCGTCGCCCCACAGGACAGGCGGTGCGGCCTGCGGCCGGTATGCCAGCGTGATCGATTTGGCAATTGCCAGCTCCATCACCATGCGCATGCATGTCTTGATGCAGCCCACCAGATCGATCTCCGTCTCCGTCAGCTTCACCGCGGCGGCCTCGATCTTGGCGATATCGAGAATGTCGTTGATCAGTTCCAGCAGGTGCGTTCCGGACTGGTGAATGTCGTCCAGATACTGGCGTTGCTTGTCGTTCGTCAGCGGGCCGGCACGGTTTTCCAGGATCATCTCGGAAAAGCCGATGATCGAGTTCAGCGGCGTCCTCAGTTCGTGGCTCACATTCGCCAGAAAGTCGGACTTGGCGTGATTGGCCAGTTCGGCCTGCTCCTTTGCCTGGCGGAGTTCGGCCTCGGCCAGCTTGACGTCCGTGATGTCCTGGATGGTGCCGAACTCCTGAACCACCCGGCCATCAGCGTCGAATACGGGATGGGCGATCTCCCGCACGTACCGCACAAATCCGTCGGGGTTGACCAGGCGATATTCCAGTTCGACCGCATGACCGTCGCGCAGCCGCCGGAAACTCTCCCGGACCATTTCGCGGTCGTCGGGATGGGTCAGCGTGAAAACACCCTCCAGCGGCGCGCTGCGGGCGATGTATTCCTCCGGCGTGACGCCGTGGATGCGTGCGTTTTCCTCGGAACAATGGATGCACCGGTCGGTGGTCGAGTCCCAGACCCAGTGACCAACCTGTGTCAGCCGCGTCGCATTCCTCAGCCTTTCCTCGCTGATCCGCAGTGCCTCGTCCGACCGGTACTGGTCGGTCACGTCCTGGATCAACCCCCGCAGGAACAGCGGTTCGCCGTCGCCGCCCCGCAACAACTCGCCGCGGCACCGGACAAACCGCTCTTCCCCATCGGTCGGCCGGCGGATCCGGACCGCGATATCGTATTCGGCATCGCCGGAAAGCGCCTTCTGGATCGCCTCGCCTACCCGCGTCAAATCGTAGGCCACGACTGGGCGATGAAACTCATCGAACGTGCCGCCGTCCGCTGTCTCATCCAGGCCAAGGATGCGCAGAACGCCATAGGAGCAGCTTACGCGGTCTTTGCGGACATCCCATGTCCACAGCCCAACCTGCGCAAGCCGTTCCGCAAGCGCAAGCTGCTCGCGGACTTCCCGCAAGCTGTCGGCGATATCCTGTGCGTATCGTGTCTCGAGTACGGCCATGCCTTCGCTTCTGCAATGTCCGGCGCGGTAACCGTTTGATCGGAATCCACGGCAAATCGGAACCGCCTCAACCGACCTGTCTATACTGCCTATACTCGTATGTCTTTAAAGTCTTCACAATTTGTTAACAAGTACTAATGTTATAGCATTCTTAGTTACATAAGACGGTTTTTCGGCCTCAGGAGCGTCCTTTTTCACGCATTGTGTCCCATTCTTCGTCGCTCAGGCTTTCCATCACGTTGAATTGACCGGCACCCTTGAGCCATTCGCCACCGTCGATCGTGACCACCTCGCCATTGATGTAGCCGGACTGATCCGACAGCAGAAAGGCCGCCAGGTCGGCCAGTTCCTGATGCTCGCCTACACGGCCTAGCGGTATTCGCGACAGCATCGCCTGGTTTAGCTGTTCGTTCGGGACCAGCCGTTCCCAGGCGCCGGGCGTCGGAAACGGACCAGGTGCAATGGCATTGAGCCTGATGCCCCGGCCACCCCATTCCACGGCAAGCGACCTCGTCAGTGCCAATACGCCCGCCTTTGCCATGGCCGACGGAACCACGTAGGCGGAACCGGTCCAGGCATAGGTGGTCACGATCGACAGCACCGTGCCAGGCCGGCCTGTCGACAGCCAGCGTTTGCCGGCGGCAAGGGTCGCGTAGGCTGTGCCGTGCAGCACGATGCCAAGCACCGCGTCGACCGCGCGCGGCGACAGGGTCTCGGTTCGGGCGATGAAATTGCCGGCTGCATTGTTGACCAGCGCGTCGGGCGGACCGTCCTTGGACACCGTTTCCAGCATGTCTTCGACCGCGTCCGGGTCGCGAATGTCGCAACTGAACCACTGGGTGGCGCCCGGCACCAGCTTGTCGAATTCCGCCGCCGTTTCCGACAGCACGTCCTCGCGGCGGCCGCAAATGACGAGTTGGCCCCCTAGCTCAAGGATTCGTCGCCCCATGGCTTTGCCGAGCCCAGAGCCGCCACCGGTGATCAACACCCGTTTGCCTGCCATCAGATCCGATTGAAACATCCCCAGGCCTCCCCATGCCGTTTGTGTTTCCGTTGCAAGGAGCCGCCAAGATATCGGCGCCGGCGCAGCCCGTCGACCGGCGCAGCGGGTTTGGCGATATCCACCGGCGGTCGCAGAAAGAGCCGGCGGGAAAGATGGCGGAACCATGCCCTTGGCAGCGCCAGCCATTTCCATCCACTTCGCCGCCGCGGTGTCTGTGTCAAAAGTCACAGGCAGCGACCATAGGCTTTTCTAGTTTACCGTCCTCGCGCGCCTAACCGGCGCACCGTCCAACGCTTCGGGGGGGAGCGAGCCGATGCCCGATACAGCGACCTATCAGGTACGCAGCGGCGACATGCTGGGCGAAATCGCCGATTTCCACAGCGCCACCGTCGCCGAGTTGCTGGCGATCAACCCGCAGATCGAAAACCCGAACATGAATTTTGCCGGCCAGGTGATCAACGTGCCACAGGTACCCGAGGAAGGGCCGTCCATTCACGCCGCACTGGCCGAAGCGGAAGGGCCGCCCTGGTACGATATCGCCGTCCGCGAGATGGAAACCGGCGTCGACGAGATCGCCCGTCCCGATACTCACAATCCCCGCATTGTCGAATACCACCAGTCAACCACACTCAAGGCCACCGACGACGAAACGCCTTGGTGCTCGGCCTTCGTCAACTGGTGCATGATGAAGGCAAGCGTCCTGCCAACGCAGAGCGCGCTCGCCCGCTCGTGGCTCACCTGGGGCGTGGCGCTTGAGGAACCCCGCAAGGGCTGCGTGGTGGTTTTCAGCCGGCCGCCCAAGCCCACCTCCGGCCACGTGGCCTTTTTTGACGTCACCCGCGGGCAGCGGATCCTGGTTCTGGGCGGGAACCAGTCAAATCAAGTCAACATCACTTCCTATCCCGAAAGCCGGCTGCTGGGCTATCGGTGGCCGGAGGGTGTATGATCAGCGATGACGGCGCATTTGATTTGATGCACGCTCGGACCGGCAAGCGCGACGGCGTCGGCAGCCGGTCGGATAGGTTTTGAGCTTGAGAACACGGCTACAGAACCGCCTCGGTCGACGGTGGCAGGCACTGGTGTTGCTTGCCGCGCTCGTCGCAACAGGTCCGGCTCCTTCCTCCGCTCAGAGCGATGGCGCCGCCTTGCAAATTCAGATTATTGCCTCCAGCACCTTCGACGTGGGCTCAGACGGCTGGCGTACGTCGGGCGATGCCCGCCGCTTCGCCCATGTCCCGGCGGGCGGAAATCCCGGCGGTCACATCACCGCCAGAGACAAAGGCGACGGCATTTGGTGGTTCTGGCAGGCGCCCGACAAATTCCTGGGCGACGTTTCCAGCGCCCGGCAACTCTATTTCGACATTAAACAGAAGGACCCGGGCGGAGATGCAGCTGACGCTGTGGTGTATTTGTCGGGCCCCGACTTTATGCTGCACTATTCGCCCAACGCCGCACCCGGCGTCGAATGGACATCATTCAGCGTGCCGCTGCGCGCCGAAGCGGGCTGGCAAAAGGTTATCGGCGACCAGACGAAACCGGCGACCCAGGAGGACCTGGCCGCGGTGCTTTCGTCGCTGCGGGACCTGCACATCCGCGGCGAGTATCACGGCGGTGCAGACAACAGCCAGCTCGACAATGTTCATCTTCTCGGCTTGTCGGCGACCGCGCGCGCCGACCGTGCGCCTGCCGGGATCGGCGTCGCGCTGGATCCCCCCTCGGCCATGCCCAATCAGACGATGCACGTCCTGGTCTTCCTTGTCGACGCGGACGGCACGCCGGTCGCCGCGCCGCAGCCGACGCCAATCGCGCTGGACGTTTCGCGGGGTGAACTGCAGCACAATGCCGTGGAACTCCTTGCCGGCGAGATCATGTCCCGCATCAGGCTGACAGCGTCCGAGCCAGGCGAGATTTCCGTTCGCGCGAGCGGGAACGACGCACTCGAACCGGGCGAGACCGTCGGTGCCATTTGCGATTCCGGCGCGGTTGAGGCGGTGGGGTTCAGACAGGACAGCGTCCGCGCCCCGGTCGGCCGGCCGATCGGTGTCACCCTTACCCTGACGACCAAGGACGGCACCCCGGTGACCGACGGTCGGCCGAAGTCTCTGGGTTTTAGTCAGGATGGTGCCGGCCGCTGGTTAGGCGAGCCCGGCGCCGACATTCCCGAAGACCAGTGCGCGGCCCGGCTGGCGTTGACATCCGATGAGCCCGGTACAACCAAGGTGACCGCGAAGTTGGGAAATATCAACTCGGACACCAAGGCGTTCGAGTTTTTTATCGAAGCCACCACCTTGTCCCTGGCCGCGCTGGCGGCGGGCGCCGTCGGCGCTTTCGTAAGCACCACGCGGCGTTGGTCCCGAAGCGCCCGGTGGCGACCTGGTCGCTGGGTCGTCACGCTAGTCGTCGGCGCGGTGGCCGGCGGCTTGCTGTTCCTGGCGGCGCGTACCGGAATCGCCGTAATACCCGCCGACGTGACACCGGGCTGGGAGCTTGCGGTCGTCCTGGGACTGATCGGCGGTTATCTGGGGCTGTTGGTTTTTGACCGGCTCGCCGACCGGGTGCTGCCGGCATCGTCGTCGTGACGCGCCGGGCGCTTCTGGCAAAAAAGGGTCAGGTCCCGCTCCGGAAACATCGCCCTAGGTAGGGGCGAACAAACCAGGCCGCGTTCCGGTTCTGGGACCTGACCCCGTTCGACCGCGTGCCCGTCAGCGAGGGCCCGCGGGAACCCATTTGCCTCAGGCGGCCTTCGCCGCGCCGACGGGAACCACTGTTTCCTCAGCACCGCCGCCCTCGCCGGTCACCCGGCCACCGGTCGCCTGCCGGACCAATTCAACCGTCACCGCGTCGCGGCCGGCGAGATAGTCCCGCAACCGCGCCGGATAGCGTTCGGCAGCGAAACGCAGCAGGTTGGACACCCGGTTGGTGGTGTGCGGAAACGGCGACAGCGCCTTGACAAGCCAGGCGAAGAAGCTGCCGTCGATCTCCCTGTCCTGGCGCAGCACACCCTTGAGCGCAATCCGCTTGCTGAGGTCGCTGCCGGCCAGGAACTTGTTGGCGGCGGAAACCGCGCTTTCCACATCGCCGTCGATGGCGTAGAGGCCCATCCGGTCGCCCGACAACACCACCGCCCGTTCGTACGGGTACAGCAGGACGTTCAGGACAGCGAGCTTCTCGATCGACGTCAGGAGAACCTGCAACCACATGAAGCGGTAATGTTTGGACGCCAGACCGCCGACAAAACGCGCCACCAGCCAGCGGATCTCGTTCTCGGAGCCCTTGGCGACGACGTCGGCGTTGATCAGGATCACCTTTCGCCTCAGCAGCGGCACCAACAGCGCGTTGAAGCTCGATTCCCCATAGACGTAAACGTCAACCGGACGTTCAAACCCGAACAGCGCCTTGTATTCCTGAACCGCGGCATGAATCTCCGGGAAGTTCTCGTCTGATACCCGGACCGTGTTGCCGAGAAAACGCGCCATCATCATGCGCGTCACCAGCCAGACCAGGAACAGGATCGGCACGACGGTCAGCAGCAACGCGCCGAAGGTGACGAACGACGCCACCACGATGGCGAGGATGACCGGCACGATCACGACCATGGTCAGCACGAAGCGGCTGTACTCGCTGGGATGACGGAGCGCGTTTAGTTCTGCCCTGGTCATGTTGCCCTCCTGGGCCGGCGCTGCATCGGTGCGCCGGCTTCTCGCGTGTTCCAGGTCGGATGCAATCAGAACGATTGCGGACGCGCTGTGCGATTTCGCACATTGGAGTCGCATTACCGTTTCGGGGACTGCGGCAGATATCCTTCGCCAGCCGGCGGCGATTGACCGTAAGCTGTTATGCATGACCTTGCCGACCGCGAACCAGACCAGCGGCCACTACTTGATCGGCGTGCTCGGCGCGCGCGCGGAAGCCGCCGGCGCCACGCCGGACGACGAGAGCCGATTCCATCTGGGGTTCGACATCTTCATCAAGCAACGCAGCTACATGATCCTGAACAAGGTCTTCTTCTGGCTGGCACTGCTGACGACGACGGCTGTCCTGATCTGGCCCTTGATCGTGGCGTTGTTCCGCACGGAAATCGAACTCATCGGCGCCGCCGTGGCCCAAACGATGATCACCGGCCTGGCCGCCTTCTTCATCTACGTCTACCGCCACTACAAGGTGCGCCAGATGAGCGCAGAAAACCTGCTGCGCACCGTGGTCTTCAGCCGGCAGCCGGTTGACACGCTGTCTAGCCTGGTGATCGACGAGATGGCGCGCCTGGACCAGGGTTTCGGGTTCAAGACGAAGACCGCCGAACCCGGGGAATCCGCCGGGGACAGGGACGGATAAGTCGCGTCCTAGGAGCGCTGGTTGTGCGGTTTCGCACACGCAGGGGCGGCATTTGCCGCTATGGTAGTATTCCAGACAGGTGCAGATGGCACCGGCAGCCGGCAAGATCCGGCGCCGGGCCTCTCAGCGAGGGAGCGGATGATGCCCAAGAATATCGTGGTCTTTGCCGACGGCACCGGCCAGGAGGGCGGCAAGGGCAATAACACCAACGTCTACAAGCTGTTCAACATGGTCATCGACCGGTCGCCCGAGCAGATCGCGTTCTATGACCGCGGACTCGGCACCGGCTGGCGCAAGATCACAGGCAGCGGCGCCGGTCTCGGCTTCTCCAAGAACGTCAAGGACTGCTACCGCTTCATCTTCGAGAACTTCCAGGCCGGCGACCGGATCTACCTGTTCGGATTCAGCCGCGGCGCCGCGACGGTGCGCAGCTTGTCGAGCTTCATCCACCTGTTCGGCATCCTGCCTAAGTCCCGGGAGGAGCTGATCGACGAGGCTTACAGGATTTACCGCATCAAGGACCCGAAACGCCGCACGGCCGAAGCCAAGGCTTTCGTCGAGCGTCATCACACCATGTGGACCAAGGTCAGGTTCCTCGGCGTCTGGGATACGGTGGCGGCGCTGGGCGTGCCGTTCAAGTCGCTGGACGTGCTGATCGAGAAGATTCCGTTCTGGCGCCACAAGTTCCACAACTTCAGGCTCAGCCCGTCGGTGGAGCACGCCTATCACGCCCTGGCGATCGACGACGAGCGTAAGACCTTCCATCCGCTGCTGTGGAAAGCGCTGCCCGAGGACGACAAACGCACCATGAAGCAGGTCTGGTTCTGCGGCATGCACACCGATGTGGGCGGCGGCTACAAGGACGAGCGGCTGTCGGACATCGCGCTCGACTGGATGATCAAAATGGCGCTGCCGCACGGGCTGGCGATCTTTGAGCGCAACCAGGTCAAGCTCGACCCGCAGCCGGACGGCAAGATGCACGATTCCCGCGGCGGCGAGTTCTCCCGCTTCTACCGGCGCCAGGTCCGGGATTGGAAATCGGAGAAACTCGGCAAGCCACGCATCCATGCCAGCGTGCTGGAGCGCAAGAAGAACGTCCAAAACGAGGATGACCCCGCCTACAAACCTTGGATCCTCGAGAAGTTCAAGGACGGCGAGTTCGAAATCGAACCGTGGGGCCAGCCTGCGCTGGTCGCGAAGGACGACGCGGCGTAAGGCGCGTCAGGCGCGCGACAGCTCCTTTTCCAGGCACGCGATGTAGTCGCGCATGGCGTGATCCTTGACGCCGTCGGTGCCGGGCTTCAGCAGGTCGTCGAAACGGCCCTCGATACGGTCTTTCAGCTTTTCCAGCCAGCTCATCTCGCCCCGCCGCTTGCCGTCGCTGTCGAAATAGATGGTCTGGCCGACATGACAGTAGCCAAGGCGCCGGAACGGGACGCGGGCGACGATGTCGTTATTGTTGACTACCCGAAAGGTTTCCTTGCCCATGTTGCTGTCGAACCGGGTGGCGAACTCGGTGTCGCCGACCCGGGGCTGGCCGAACGTATAAAGCGCGGTGACCGGTTGCGGCGGCGGAAAAAGCCGCAGCCGCGCCACCGCCAGGGTGGCCAGCGCGGCGCCCAGGCTGTGGCCGGTGAACCATAGGGACTGGCCGGTTTCGGGGGACCGGCGGATCTCCGACAGGGCCGACGAGAGTCGTTCCCACACGTCGTCCAGCGCTTCTTGGAAACCGCGATGGACCTGACCGCGCGGGCCCGGGACCAGCCGGATCCGCGCATCGGTCATCCAGTCCTCCAGCTCGTCGGATTCGGTGCCCCGGAAGGCGACGATTACGCAGCCGTCGTTCCACGCGAGATACGCCTGGGTGCCGCTCATGGAGCAATCCTGGTAGTGGAGGCCCCACTGCGCGACCTCGCGTTCGATAACGCTGTTGTCCTTCTCGTAGGCGAGGTTTGAGGCGCGGGCGAGCCAGTAGGCGTTCGTGGGATGGTAGTCGCGTGCTTCCGGAACCATCACGAATTCCGACATTGATCGCCTCCTTCGCCGTGAACAGATTAGATCACCGGTGTTGCAACTTGAGGTATGTGCACGATGTCACATCGGGATTTTCGTTGCCACGGATGAAACGCCTGCGCGCGTTCAATTCTGACGGCAAGGCCGATGACCGCCCGCGCACCCGTCGCGGACAACCGCCCGACATTGTCGCCACTCGTTAATATCCTGTTTGAGCGCCGCTCGAATCGGTGCACACATGCGCGAATGCGACGGTGCGGTTGAATGCAGTGTGGAGCGCTGACATTGGCACGTCGTTGTCCGTACTTGGTTCTGGGGATGGGACATGGATAGGAAAACTGCGGCCCCCGTCCGGATCGTCGCCGTCGCGCTCAGCTTCTTCCTGTCATCCTGCGCCCTGCCCGACTTGCAGCCGTTCGCCGACGCCACGGCCGAGCTCAACACGGCGATGCAGGCGTCCGGCGATGTCGTTACCACGGCGCTGCGCGAAAACGAGATCGACGGCGACGAACAGGCCGAGCGCTTTTCCGCCGCCTTCAGAGCGCGCACGCGGGCGATGACGGCCTTCGTCAGCTATTCGGATTCGCTGGCCGCGATCGCCGCCGCCGGCGAGAAGGGCGCGGAAAGCGCCGGCCAGGTCGCCGATGCGCTCAACGGCCTGCTGACCGACATCGGCTCTGTGGTTCCCGGTCTTCCGACGATTTCCGCAAGCGTCGTCGGCGTCATCAGCGAAGGTTATGCTTTGATCGCCACGGTGCGCGCGGCGCGATCAATGAAGGAGGCCGTGGAGACGGCGGATCCCATCGTCCAGAGGCTGGCGTTTCTTATCGGGTCCGATCTCAAGGACATGAAGGAAATCATCGCGCTTGCCGCCGAGAACAGCGTCCTCAGGATCCAGGCCTGCCTGGAACCGTTCAACCCGGCCGGGTGCCAGTCGATCGAGTTCCTGACCGACCTGAAGGAAGCCTACTCCGCCAGGGCAATGGAGTCCGAGACGGAACTGGCGCGAAAGGCGAACAGCGGCGAGACGCCGGGCGACGACCTTGTCGAATCCGCCCGCAACTGGCGGGGTCTGGCCACCGAGGTTGACACCCGCCTGGCGGAACGCAAGGCGCTTATCGCCGGCGTCCAGCGGCAGACGCGCGTCCGGCTTGAATTGCTGCGCAATACCGAGCAAGGATTCGAGTCCTGGGCGGCCATCCACGCGAGGCTTGCCATCAATCTCCGCGATGGCACGCAACCCAACGCCCGCAATCTGATCTTCGCCACGAATTCGCTGCGTGGCCTGATTGAGAAGGTGCAAGAGCTATGAACTGGGAGGCGATCGACAAGACCGTAGCGGCCTGGGCGGCCGTCCTTCAGCAGATCCAGCTGGAAGCCGCCGCGGCGATCGAGGACGGCGACTCCGGCGCCAGGAACGACGTCAAGGCCAAGCTCCTCGCGTTCGTCCAGAACAGCCCGAGCCTGTTGGACGGCATGGCGGCACTCAACAGAAAGGCCACCCAGACCATCATCGATGTAAACAACTCCAACATCGAGGAAGCGCTGGGCCGGATCGAGGCACGCACGGCCGAGATCGACGCGCTTACCAAGGAAATCGCCAAAACGACCGCCGAGGCAAATGCGGCGGCACGTTCCATCATGCTGCAGAACGTGACGGAACTGATCGGCCAGTTGACCGTGATCGTCAGCCAGGCAAAGAAGGTGAAGGCGTCGCTGGATGAAAGAGGCCTGCATCCGGATATCACGACCGAGCTGAGCAGCGTCATCGAGACGGCGGCCGGCCTGTTTCCCAAATTGCGGGCGCTGGAGGACGAATAGACTCCAGCCACCCGCTCCCGGCGGGTCGATCAATCGGAAGGGGGCTGGCGTGAATATTCAGCGCAGCGGCGTGACCGAGTCGACCAGATGGCGCAGCCGCTCCGAGCTCTCCGCCCGCGGTTCGAACTCGGCCACGAAAGCCTGTGTCCGACCGGACTCCGTTACGCCCCAGTGCCCGATGGCCCAGATGTAGGGCACTTCTTCCTCGGGCACGCGGTCCAGCAGATCGGTGAAGGAATCGGGATTGCGCAACGCCCACTCGGCGAGCGTATAGGACACTTCGGAAAAGATGCCGGCGTCACGATCGCTCAGAATCCAGCGAACGACTTCCTCCGGCTGCTCGTCGTAACGGCCGAGCTTGTCGTAGGTTTCGCACATGGCGCGCTCGTGCAGGTCGCCTTCGCCAGGCCACCAGCAAAGCGACGGCCGGTAGGCCACGCCGAGCCCGATCATGGCGCTGATGACCAGGACGACAACCATCGCCGGCACAAGGACCACGACCAGGCTGTAACCGATGAGTTTCATGGAAGGGCTCGTTCTTTCGCTTGACCAGGCGAAACGACCAGGGTGCATACGTCGTAGCTTTGAATCGTGTCCGAAACGTGTCTGGATCGTGCGTGGATTGTGGTGATTGTTGGGCATGCCGTTCGAAATCCCGCCGGCGCGACCCGGCGCCTTTAACGCGGCCGCCGCGGCGATTAAGATCGCGGTCAACAAACAACGGGTGCCGTGGGCGGCGCCGGCAACAGGGGGACATCTGCCATGCAGCCAATCGATGTGACCGCAACAAGACCGATCGGCAACACCGGCCTGACCGTGCCGCCGATCTGTTTCGGCACCTCGGCCCTGGGCAACATGCCCGACACCTACGGTTATGCGGTCGACGAGGAGCGCGCGCGCGAGACGGTGCGCGCCATGTTCGACGGGCCGGTGAAGTTCCTGGACACCTCGCGCAATTATGGCTTTGGCCGCAGCGAACAGCGCATCGGCGAAGTGATCCGCGAGCGCGGCGGTCTGCCCCAGGGCGTGGTGATCTCAACCAAGCTCGACCGGGACATGGAGACCAACCGGTTCGACGGCGCGCGCGCCCGGGCCTCGCTGGAGCAAAGCCTGGAGGCGCTGGGACTCGACCGTCTGCAGCTGGTGCATCTGCACGACCCGGAGCACTGTGTGTCGCTGGACGAGATCGTGAGCCCGGACGGCACGGTCACGGAGCTCTTCAAAATGAAAGAAGAAGGCCTGGTCCAGGCCGTGGGCCTCGCGGCCGGCAAGGTGGAGGTGATGATCCCCATCCTCAAGGACTGGGACTTCGACGCGCTGATCAGCCACAACCGCTTTACCCTGGTCAACCGAAACGCGGTCGAGATGATCGACATTGCGGTGGGCCGGAACGTCGCGGTGCTGAACGCGGCGCCCTACGCCAGCGGCGTGTTCGCCAAGGGCTCGGCCGACTATCCTCGTTATGCGTACCAGGAGGCTTCCGACGCCATGCTGGCGCCGGTGCGGGCGGTGGAAGAGGTCTGCGCCCAACACGGCGTGCCGCTGGGCGCGGCGGCGCTGCAGTTTTCCATGCGCGACCCGCGTATTGCCTCCACCATCTGCGGCATCAGCAAGCCGGAGCGGATCCAGCAGACTCTGGACTGGGCGTCGTACGCGATCCCCGACGCGGCATGGGACGCGCTGATGGCGCTCCCCTTTTCCACCGACGACCCTGAGGCGACGCGGGACTACCGGCCGGGTTGAGCGGCAACGCCCGCCGAAAATGGCGGGCGCGCCGTGCGCCTAAGGCTAAGCGGCCTGCTCAGCTGCGTTTGTTCCGCTGTAGCGCTCGAACTGTTCCGCGACGAAGGCCCAATTAACGAGCTTGTCCAGGAACGCGTCAAGGAAGGCGTCGCGCCTGTTTTTGTGGTCCAGATAGTAGGCGTGCTCCCAGACGTCGCAGGTCAAAAGCGCGTGCTGGCCATGCACCATCGGCAGGTCGGCGTTCGACGTCGTGGTGATCTTGAGTGTGCCGTTCTCCAGCACCAGCCAAGCCCAGCCGCTGCCGAACTGCGCCATGGCGGCCGCCTTGAAGGCGTCGCGGAAGGCGTTAAAGCCGCCGAAGTCAGCGTCGATCTGCTCGGCCAGCGCGCCGTCGGGACGGCCGCCGCCCTGCGGCGTCATGCAGTTCCAGAAGAAGGTGTGGTTCCACACCTGGGCCGCGTTGTTGAACACGCCGTGCGCGCCTTCGCGACCGACTGCGTTCTGGATCACTGCCTCCAGCGACCGGTCGTCGTCGTCGCCGAGCGCGGCATTGAGCTTGTCCACATAGGCCTGGTGGTGCTTGCCGTGATGGGTCTGAAGCGTGTCTGCCGACATGAACGGCTCGAGTGCGTCGTGGGCGTAGGGCAGGTCCGGGAGCTGAAAAGCCATGATGCCTCCATGAGTATGTTGGGTGATGATGATCGCCGCAGACGGCAAGAGTGCCGCGCGGCCTGAAGCTACGGACGTTTCAAGTCTTTTTCGTTGCAGCGGGCGTTTCGGATCACGCCGAGGCTGCGGCGGGTGAGCGCAGGCCAGGCTTGGCGCGTAAACCTTGTGTCAGCGGTAAAACGCCATTTCCGCCACGGCCAGATCGGCCGTGAAGGCCCGCCCGATCGCGACCAACCCGACCCGCCGGAGCCGGCTCGCATCCAGCGGCGCTTCCAGGCGATAGGGCACAAAGCTGGCGAACGGCAGGTTTATGGTCTCCCATTGGGGTCTGGCCGTGAAGTGTGCGCGGTAGGACTGCCAGGGCCGGGCGTTGTCGGGGGTGCGCAGATGGACGGAATAGCGCTCCCCATTGCCGCGCACGACCAGCCGCACGCCGGTGAACGCAGCCGCATCGATGGTGGCGCCGCCGGGCGCCAGGTCCAGTGAGGCCTGGATGAAACCGCCATCGTTCTCCAGCCGCACATCGCCGGTCAGACGGAGCGCCGGCCGGCCGTCGATCACGGCGCGTGTCACCGACGCCTCGGAAATGCCACCCATGACCCGGTCGCTGACGCCGCGCCAGGGTGTTCCCAGGCCTGACACCAGATCGGGGTTGGAGAAATCGTCGATCAGCATGTCCGCACTGTGCGCCGGAACGGCCATGCCAAGCAAAACAAACAGAAGTAGGGGGCGGACGTGCATGCGCGACTCTCGCTCTGCCCATTTGACGCAGATCATACCCAGCGGCACCCAAAATCCCCAGGATTGGCAGGAACAAGAGCCAGACTGCCGCATTGGCGCTGAGCCCACTATCCGAAACAAGAAAGCAGGTTTCGACAACCGGAGACCGGCGCGTCGATGGAGAGATTGCTGCGCACTGTCAGACGAGCGACCTTACGGCCAGGCTTTTTTGTTTGCCTGTCCCTGTCGCTCGCAGCCGTCGCACTTCTGCTGACCGGGAATGCCGAAGCCGCCACGTCAAAGCCCGCCAACTTTCTTGAGCAACTCCTCCCTGATGTGCCCGCCGGCCGCCTGGTCGCCGATGCGGACGGCTACGGGCCCATACAACAGGACCTCCCCGTCGCCCCGATCCTCAAGGACGGCGAGACGGTCGGTTACGCCTATATCACCACCGACTTCGTCGGCACCACCGGCTATTCGGGCAAGCCGATCCATGTTTTGGTCGCGGTTGCGCCGGACGGCAAGCTCCTGGCCGCGGACCTGGTCAAACATGCCGAACCGATCGTCCTCATCGGTATCCCCGACAGCAGAATAAAGGCGCTGACCGAAAGTTACGCCGGCCTCGATCTCGTCGCCGAGGCCGCCGCAGGGGGGTCGGGCCACGAGCTCAACATCGTTTCCGGCGCGACCGTCACGGTGATGGTGATTGACGATTCGATCGTCCGCTCGGGCCTGAAGGTCGCCCGTGCACTGGGACTGGGCGGTCTCGCCGCCGAGACCGCGGACACCGGCCCAAGCCGCGAGATCGATCCCACCGTCGACGCGGGCCGCAGCTGGAAAACCCTGACCGGCGACGGCGGTGTCCGGCGGCTGTCGCTCGATGTGGGTCAGATCAATGCGGCCTTCGAGGCATCCGGCGATGCCGAAGCCGCCGCACGCCCCGAACCCGGCACCCCGTCGGAGACCTTCATCGACATGCAGACGGCGCTGATCAGCGTGCCGGCGATCGGGCGCAGCCTGCTGGGCGACGCCGAATACAAAAACCTGGTCGAGTGGCTGGAGCCTGGCGAACACGCAATCCTGGTTGTCGGTCGCGGGCGATATTCCTTCAAGGGTTCCGGCTATGTGCGTGGCGGCATCTTCGACCGTATCCAGCTCATACAGGGCGACCGCTCGGTCCGCTTCCGCGACCGGGGGCACCGGCGCCTGGGCACCCTCGCGGCCTCCGATGCGCCCAGTTTCACGGAACTGGACATCTTCAAGATCCCCGCCGACGCCGAGTTCGAACCGACCGAACCCTGGCGCCTGCAGCTGCTGGTCGGGCGCGCCGTCGGCGCCATCAAACGGAGCTACCAGACCTTCGACCTCGCTTATACGCTGCCGGATGCCTACACGCGGCCCCTGCCCGCCGACGAGACCGCTGCTGCTGCGGCGTCGCAGACCGATGCGGAAGCCGAGGCCGCGGCCAAGCGGGCGCTCTGGCTGCGAATATGGCAAGACAACGTCATCCCCATCGCGGTTCTGCTTGGGATGCTGGGCGTTCAGACCGTCGCGTTCTTTGGCCAGCGCTACCTGACGCTGAGCGAGCGCAACACCTTCTGGTTCCGGATCGGCTTTCTCACCGTCACGCTGTTTTTCATCGGCTGGTATGCCAACGCCCAGCTCTCCATCGTCAATCTGATGGCGCTGGGTGGCGCGCTGGTGTCGGGCTTCAGCTGGGACGCCTTTCTGCTGGACCCGATGGTTTTCATTCTCTGGTTCTCGGTCGCGATTGCGCTGATCTACTGGGGGCGTGGCGCCTATTGCGGCTGGCTGTGTCCCTTTGGCGCCCTGCAGGAGCTGACCAACCGGCTTGCCAAGTGGGCCCGGATCCCGCAGATCGAGGTGCCCTGGGCGCTGCACGAGCGCCTCTGGGCGATCAAATACATGCTGTTCCTGGGATTGTTCGGCATCGCGCTGGCGTCACTGCCGCTGGCCGAACAGTTCGCCGAGATCGAACCCTTCAAGACCGCGATCGTGCTCAAGTTCCAGCGGCCCTGGCCCTATGTCGCCTTTGCGGTGGGGCTGCTTGTCGCCGGCCTGTTCATCGAGCGGTTCTATTGCCGGTACCTGTGCGCCCTGGGCGCGGCCCTGGCCATACCTGGCCGCATGCGGATGTTCGACTGGCTGAAGCGCTATCACCAGTGCGGCAATCCCTGCCATGTCTGCGCCAACGAATGCATGGTCCAGGCGATCACGCCACTGGGCGAGATCCACCCCAACGAGTGCCTCTACTGCCTGCACTGCCAGGTGCGATACCAGGATGAACAGGTCTGTCCTGTCGTCGTAAAGCGCGCACGCCGCAGAGCCAGGCTGCGCGGCGAACCGATTGGGACGGACGCTTCGATGCCCGAAGCACCGGGCCGCATCTGACCGATCAAACCGAAGACAATCGAAGGAGGAAGAAGGTTATGAAAGACCAAAACGGACACAGCGGAGGAATCTCCCGGCGCGATCTGCTCAGCGGGCCCGCCAAAGGGGCGCTTCTGGTCGGCGCAGCCGCCACGGCAGGCGGGGGCGCAGCGGCGCTTCTGGGCAACCCCTCGACGGCGGCCGCAGCCGAGCACGGCCACGTCCTGCAACCCGGCGAGTTGGACGAGTATTACGGGTTCTGGTCGTCGGGCCAGTCGGGCGAACTGCGCATCCTAGGCTTGCCTTCAATGCGCGAGTTGATGCGCGTTCCCGTCTTCAACCGCTGTTCGGCAACCGGCTGGGGCATCACCAACGAATCCAAGAAGGTCCTGACCGAGGGTCTGATGGAGGAGACCAAGAGTTTTCTCGCAGCTCACGGGATGGAAACCTACGACAACGGTGATTTGCACCATCCGCACATGTCGTTCACCGACGGGACCTATGACGGTCGTTATCTGTTCATGAACGACAAGGCGAACACCCGGGTCGCGCGTGTGCGGTGCGACGTCATGAAGTGCGACAAGATCATCGAAATTCCCAACGCGTCGGATATTCACGGCCTGCGGCCGCAGAAGTTCCCGCGCACCGGGTACGTCTTTGCCAATGGCGAGCATCGGATCCCGCTGCCTAACGACGGCAAGATCCTGGACGAGCCGGACAAGTACGTATCGATCTTCACCGCCATCGACGGCGACAGTATGGAGATCGCCTGGCAGGTTATCGTCAGCGGCAATCTCGACAATTGCGATGCCGACTATCAGGGCAAATACGCCTTTTCGACCTGCTACAACTCGGAGGAAGGCGTCACGCTGGCGGAGATGACCGCATCGGAAACCGACCATGTGGTGATCTTCAACATCGCCCGCATTGAGGCGGCGGTCGCGGCCGGCAATTTCGAGACCCATAACGGTGTGAAGGTCCTGGACGGCCGCAAGGGGTCCGAGCTGACGGCCTATGTTTCCATCGCCAACAGCCCGCACGGCTGCAACACGGCACCCGACGGCAAACATGTGGTGATCAACGGCAAGCTCTCGCCGACGGTTTCGGTGATCGATGTGGACAAGGTCGAGGCCGTCTTCAACGGCGCCGATCCGCGGTCCTGCATCGTGGCCGAGCCAGAGCTGGGCCTCGGGCCGCTGCACACCGCCTTCGATGGAAAGGGAAACTGCTATACGACCCTGTTCCTCGACAGCCAGATGTGCAAGTGGAACATGGACTTGGCCATCCGCCAGTTCGCCGGTGAAAGCGTGGATCCGATCCTCGCGAAGACAGATGTTCACTATCAGCCGGGCCACAACCATACCTCGATGGGCGAGACCAACGAGGCGGACGGCAAGTGGCTGGTTTCGTTGAACAAGTTTTCAAAGGACCGCTACCTGAACGTCGGACCGCTGAAGCCGGAGAACGAGCAGCTGATCGACATCTCGACCGACACGCCGGCCGTGGTGCATGACGGCCCGACCTTCGCCGAACCGCACGACTGCATCATCGTCCACCGTTCCAAGGTGAACCCCGACAGCGTCTGGAAACGCGAAGATCCGACGTGGGAGGAGGCCCGCCAGCAGGCGGCGGCGGACGGCGTGGAACTCGAGGACGGCGCCGAGGAGCCGATCCGCGACGGCAACAAGGTCCGGGTCTACATGACCTCGATCGCACCCAGCTTCTCGCACGAGACCTTCACCGTGAAGCAGGGCGACGAGGTCACGATCTACGTCACCAACATGGACGACGTCGACGACCTGACTCACGGCTTCACGTTGGGCAATCACGGCATCGCCTTCGAGGTCGGACCGCTTGCCACCGCGTCGGTAACCTTCACCGCCGACCGGCCCGGTGTGCACTGGTACTATTGCCAGTGGTTCTGCCATGCGTTGCACATGGAGATGCGTGGGCGCATGTTCGTCGAGCCCAGGGCGTCGTAATGGCGCTTCGCCCCGGATCTTTCGGCCGGTTGCTGACGCTGGTTCTGCTTGCCTGCGCATGCGTGGACGCGCAGGCGGCGGAGATCCGCGTGCCGGCCGAAACCGGGGCGCTGGCACGGGCGCTTGCCGAGGCGCAGGACGGCGACGTCCTGCGTCTCCTGCCCGGCCGGCACCAAGGGCCGATCCGGATCGAAAAACCCCTGACCCTGGACGGCGGCGGACTGGCTGCCGTCGACGGCGACGGGCGCGGTTCGGTGATTACCGTCGCCGCGCCTGATGTTGCCGTCCGGGGCCTGACGGTTTCCGGCTCCGGCTCGTCGGCCGATACCCGCGACTCCGGCATCATGCTCTTGAAGACGGCGGCCCGCGCGCGGGTCACCGGCAACCGCCTGGTCGGCAACCTCATCGGCGTCGACATTCACGGCGCCAACGACGCGTATGTCGGCGCCAACGTCATCGAAGGCCGGCGGGATCATCGCATGAACAGCCGCGGCAACGGCGTTTATGTCTGGAATGCGCCGGGATCCAAGGTCGTCGGCAACGACATTCGCTGGGGCCGCGACGGAATTTTCGTGAATACCTCGCAACGGAACGAGTTCCGCGGCAACCGGTTCCGCGACCTGCGTTTCGCGGTCCATTACATGTATGCAAACGACAGCGTGGTGGCCGACAACGTTTCGATCGGCAACCATCTGGGGTATGCGGTGATGTTCTCCAGGAACGTCACCATCACGGGCAACCTGTCTTCGGGTGACCGCGACTACGGCATTATGCTGAATTACGCCAACGACAGCCGCGTGACCGGCAACCGGATCCAGGCCGTCGGCGACCGGTGCGTCTTCATCTACAACGCCCACAAGAACCGGCTGTCGGGCAACCGGTTCGAAGGCTGCGGGATCGGCGTTCATTTCACCGCCGGGTCCGAGCGCAACGACATCACCGGCAACGCCTTCATCGGCAACCGCACCCAGGTGAAATATGTGGGCACCCGCTGGCTGGACTGGAGCGCCGAAGGCCGGGGGAACTACTGGTCCGACAATGCGGCGTTCGACCTCGACGGCGACGGCATCGCCGACTCCGTCTACCGCCCCAACGACACGATGGATCGCGTCCTGTGGAGTCAGCCTTCGGCACGGTTGTTGCTGGGGTCGCCGGCGGTCCAGTTGATCCGGTGGTCCCATTCGGCTTTCCCGGCACTGCTGCCGGGTGGCGTGGTCGACCGGCACCCGCTGATGCAACCGGTCGAGCCGGACCTTCCGGACTGGAGGGCGCCGTCGTGAGCATGCTTTTGATCCGCGGCGCAACCAAGCGCAGGGACGGCCGCGCCACCGTTAACGATGTTGATCTAAAAGTCGCGGCGGGCGAGCGGGTTGCGCTTCTGGGCCACAACGGCGCCGGCAAGACAACGCTGATGCGTATGGTGCTTGGCCTGACGCCGATCGATACCGGTTCCATTTCCATTGCCGGACACGCGCCCGGCTCTACCGAAGCGCGCCGGGCGACGGCCTATCTGCCGGAAAATGTCGCGTTCCACCGGGCGCTTACCGGCCGGGAACAGCTGCGCCATTTCGCGCGCCTGAAGGGCGAGCCGGTCGCGCGCGCGGACGAACTACTCGAACGCGTCGGCCTGGCCGACGACGCCGACCGCCGCATCGGGACCTATTCCAAGGGCATGTGCCAGCGACTGGGGCTGGCCCAGGCGCTGCTCGGACGTCCCCGCCTCGCCCTGCTGGACGAGCCCACGTCGGGGCTCGACCCGGTGGCGCGGTGGGAATTCTACCGGGTGATCGACGCCCTGGCGGCCGACGGTACCGCCGTCCTTCTGTCGTCGCATGCCCTGACCGAACTGGAGGCACGCACCGACCGGATTGCCATCCTGCGGCGTGGCCGGCTGGTGGTCGACGACAGCCTCGGCGCGCTGCGCCATCAGGCGGCTTTGCCCATGCGCCTGCGCATCGCCGCAAAGCCGGACCGGGCTACGGCGCTGGCGTCGAACCTGGGCGGCCAGCGGGTCAACGGCCAGGCCGTCGAACTGGTCTGCCGGCCGGACGAAAAGATGGACCAACTGGCCCGCATCAACGCCCTGCGGCATCTGGTGGAAGACATCGACATCGTCCCGCCCGGGCTGGACGACCTTTACCGACATTTCAGCGCCGAACAGAACGGTGAGCCATGATGGCTGCGCTTCATATAACCCGCTACGAACTGCTGGTGGTTCGGCGCAATCTGTGGGTGGCCATCGCCGTCGGCCTGATGTCGCTGTTCGCGGTGGTGCTGACGCTGGCGGGGTCGGCGCCCGCGGGCGCGCTCGGCGTCGACCGACTGACCGTCACCGTCACCAGCTTGACCACCCTCGCCGTCTATCTGGTGCCGCTGCTCGCGCTGCTGTTGTCCTTCGACGCGATCTCTGGCGAGCTGGATCGCGGAACGCTGGCCCTGACGCTCTCCTACCCCGTTTCCAAGGCGTCGTTCCTGGTCGGCAAGTTCGCCGCCCACCTGACGATCCTGGGCGCGGCGCTGGCCGCCGGCCTGGGGCTGGCCGGCCTGCTGTCGGCCTGGTTGGGCGACGTCTCGGCGGCAAGCCTTGTCGACCTGGCCCGGCTGTTCGCCAGTGCTTTGCTTCTGGGCGCGACGTTCCTGGGCTTAGGCTACGCCGTGTCCGGCTTGGCGCGCCAGCCGGGCGCCGCCGCGGGCCTGGCGATCGGGCTGTGGCTGATCGGCATCGTGCTGTACGACCTCGGCCTTTTGGGGGCGCTGGTCGCCGACGATGGCGGCCGCTTCACCACCGCCGTTTTTCCCTGGCTGCTGATCGCCAATCCGGCCGACGCGTTTCGAATCGTCAACATGTCGGGGTCCGAGGCGGTTCTTCTGTCCTCGGGTTTCGCGACCATACCCGACACGGTGCCCGCCTTCGCGCCGACGCTGGCCACGCTGCTGTGGCCGCCGGTCGCCCTGGCCGTTGCCTGGAGTTTGTTCCGGAGGATCGAACCATGAGGATGCTGGCCGCCCTTGTTTGCCTGGCGCTCGTCGCCTGCAACGAAGTGGCGAACGATGTGCCCCGGCCCATCGCCATGACCGAAGAGGCGCTGGGATATTATTGCCAGATGAACGTGGCCGAGCATGACGGCCCGAAGGGACAGATCCATCTGGCGGGTTTTCCCATGCCGATCTGGTTCGCCCAGGTGCGCGATGGGATCGCCTATGTGAAATCGCAGGAGCGCAGCGCCGACATCCTGGCGTTTTATGTGAACGACATGGGCGCGGCGCCCGACTGGCGCGAACCCGGGTCCGAGAACTGGATCGACGCCAACGCCGCCTATTTCGTCGTTGGTTCCAAGGCGGTCGGCGGCATGGGCGCGCCCGAACTGGTGCCCTTCGCCGACCCCGACGCGGCAAGTGACTTCGCGCAACGCAAGGGCGGCGCCGTGAAGCGGCTGTCCGAGATCGATCCGGAAGAGGTGCTGGCCCCGGTCGACGTCGTGCATGTGCCGGAGCCAACGTCATGATCGGCCGCCGCCGCATGATCGCCATCACGGCCGGCGCCGGGCTGGCAACCGCCCTGGGCCCGCGCGCGCGGGCCGTCGCGCCAACCGTTCCCCTGCACCGATGGACGGGCATCGCG
>Ga0066187_1000118_pt1 | contig 34436 bp, 33 predicted proteins | sample WorMetexBAHAMAS1_FD_58706 | JGI IMG/M metagenome (GOLD analysis project Ga0066187, IMG submission 58706) | Marine gutless worms symbiont microbial communities from Max Planck institute for Marine Microbiology, Germany - Inanidrilus exumae... | ecosystem: Host-associated > Annelida > Digestive...
GGCAGTCACCGCGATGACCAGCCGGCGAGATGCCAGGCCATGCGGGCCGAAATGCGGCTAGGGGAGCTGATATTCACAGCGTGAAATTCACGGCTTGACTTTCACTCGGCGCACTGTCATTCAGGCCGTGAATTACACGAGCGGCCGATGGGCGACAAGACCAAAATCCGGACCCAGATCGAACTGCTGTCGGCCTTGGAGCAGGGCGAGGTGGTGACGCAGATGGCGCTGTCCAAGCGCCTTTCCGTGTCGGTCGGGCTCGTCAATGCGCTGCTCAAGCGGGTGACGCACAAGGGGCTGGTCAAGGCGAAGGCGGCGCCCTACAAGCGCTGGGCTTACTATCTGACACCCCGCGGCTTTGAGGAAAAAAGCCGCCTGGTCGCGGAGTATCTCGAGGCGTCGCTGGAGTTCTACCGAACCGCCCGGCAGGAATATCGTTCTCTGTTCGTCCGCGGGCGGGAATGCGGGTTCCGGAAGTTCGTTCTGGTCGGCCGCGGCGAGGTGGCGGAAATTGCGTTGTTGGCGGCCGTCGAGTCGGATGCCGAGATCGTGGGAATCCTGGACCGCGGGGCGAATACCGAACGCCTGAACAGATTGCCGGTCTTTCAATCACTGGACGAGGCCGGGGACTGGGACGCGCTGGTGATCACCGCGTCCCGGCATCCGCAGGAAGCATTCGAAGGCGTGCGTGACCAGGCGACGGACCAGCAGCTGCTGGCGCCGCCTTTCCTGCATGTCGTCCGCCAACCCGTGGACTCCGAAGCGCCCGATGTGGCACCTCGGGGGACGAAACGATGAAGCGTTGGTACGTGGTCAACGCGCGGCCGCACCAGGAAGCGCGCGCTGAACTGAATCTCAATCGGCAGGGTTTTCGCGCCTGGCTGCCGGTGATGGAGCGGTCCCGCCGCCACGCCAGGCGGATCGACACGGTTCGGGTCCCGGTGTTTCCGGGTTACCTGTTCGTGGAACTGGATGTCGAGCGGGAGGCCTGGAGTGCCATCAACGGCACCTACGGGGTGAGGCGGCTGCTGGCCGATGGCGCGGGGCCGCAGGCGCTTCCCGAGGCGTTTGTTGCCGCGTTGCGCGAGTCGGCCAGCGCGCAGGGCACCTGTGCCGTCGCGCCGGCCGACCTGAGGACAGGCGAGACCGTCAGGATCACGTCGGGTCCCTTCGTGGACTGCGTTGCCGTGATCCAAGAGCTTGCACCGGGGGATCGGGTCAAGCTGTTGCTGAACGTGCTTGGAGGCCGCATCACGGCCGAGGTTTCCAGGCGGGCCGTCGCGTCCGCCGCCTGATTCGGGCGGCCGTTCGGCAAGGCGCCACCAGGGCGTCGCAACGGGTGAAGGCGGCTTCACCCGAATGGCGGTAGCGTGGGCTATCCCGTCCGAGGCGGGGTTCCACAGGAATCGAAAAGCAAACACAACCGATCACAGAAGGCACGCAGTCTTGAGAGTCATGGTTACCGGAGGAGGGGGATACAAGGGTCACGTGCTGGTCCCGAAACTGCTGTCCCGCGGTTGCGAGGTCATCGTTCTCGATACATTTTGGTTCGGTGACTATTTGGATCCCCATTCAAATCTCACGAAGTTCAAGGGTGATGTGCTCAATACTGACGCAATCGATCTCAATGGTGTCGATGCGATCATTCATCTGTCATCGATCGCCAACGATCCGTGCGGGGATCTGAATCCGAAGCTCACCTGGGAGGTCAGTGCGCTGGCCACCATGCAACTCGCCGACCTGGCGGTGCGGGCGGGCGTGAAGCAGTTCATCTACGCATCTTCAGGAAGCGTGTACGGCATCAAGGACGAGGCGCAGGTTACCGAAAACCTGCCACTGAAACCCATCTCCGAATACAACAAGACCAAGATGGTCGCAGAGAGAGTCCTGCTATCATATTCCGACGATATGGCCGTCCAGATCGTCCGGCCGGCCACTGTCTGTGGCCTTTCTCCGAGGATGCGCCTGGACGTCTCAGTCAACATGCTGACGATGCAGGCGCTTACGCGTGGTGTCATCACCGTATTTGGCGGACAGCAGACGCGGCCGAACATCCACATGGACGACATCACGGACATTTATCTACACCTTCTTGATCATCCCGCGCTGACCGGTATTTACAACGCCGGGTTCGAGAATCTGACGATCCTGGAAATCGCCGAGATGGTTTCGAGCCACGCGGACGCCGACATCAGGATCACCGCGTCGAACGATCCGCGATCCTACCGGGTCAATTCCGACAAGTTGCTGGCGACCGGCTACAAGCCCATCAAAACCGTGGAAAACGCGATCCAGGAAATCGTTGCGGCATACCGTGCCGGCGATCTGGTGGATCGACCGGAGTTCCACAACCTGACCTGGATGCAGCGGAACCATTTGGCATGACGACGGCGATGACCGACCGACAGGGCGCAACTGCGGCGGCCTTCCGGGATTACGCCGCGCGCCTGAATGCAGTCCTGGCCGAGGGCGATTGGGGTAAGGTGGCGCTGCTGGCCGACGAGCTTGCGGACTGCGTCGAAACGCAGCGACAGGTCTTCATCTGCGGCAACGGCGGCAGCGCCGGCAACGCGGCCCATATCGCCAATGATTTCCTTTACGGCATTTCCAAGACATACGGTCGCGGCCTTCGGGTCCATGCCTTGCCTGCGAACACGTCCGTGGTGACGTGCTTGGCGAACGACGAGGGGTACGACGCGGTTTTCTCGCATCAGTTGGCGGTCATGGCCGATCCGGGCGATGTGCTGATCGTGCTGTCGGGTAGCGGCAATTCGCCCAACGTTCTCAAGGCGCTGGAGACGGCGCGCGAGACGGGGCTGCGAAGCTACGCAATCCTCGGCTATTCCGGCGGCAAGGCAAAGGGCCTGACAGACGTGGCCATCCATTTTCCTGTCGACGACATGCAGATCAGCGAGGACATGCAGCTGATCGTCGCGCACATGATCATGCAGTGGCTGTATGCTGGGCGAGGCGGGGTAGCTTGACCACCGTCGTCGTCCTTGGCAGCAATTCCTTTTCGGGCGCTTCGTTCTCAGCGTTCGCCCTGGAAGAGGGTGCGGACGTCATCGGGATAAGCCGGTCGCCCGAACCGAACCGAGTCTTTCTTCCCTACCGTCGGGGTGGCCAGCAGGAACGATTCCGGTTCGTCCGGGCAGACCTCAACCATGACCTGGATGCGGTGATGAGCGTCATCGAGGCCGAAAAGCCGGCCTATGTGGTGAACTTCGCCGCGCAAAGCATGGTCGCGCAAAGCTGGGATCACCCAGAGCACTGGTTCCAGACAAATGCCGTGGCCACGACGATGCTGTTTGACCGGTTGCGCCGGCTCGATTTTCTAAGGCGTTACGTCCATGTAACGACGCCGGAAGTCTACGGGAGTACGGAGGGCTTCATCCGCGAAGATGCCCCCTTAAACCCCAGCACGCCTTACGCGGTCTCGCGTGCTGCAGGCGATATGAGTCTGAAGACGTTTGCCGAAGCCTACGGCCTGCCCGCGGTGTCGACGCGGGCGGCCAACGTCTACGGGCCGGGACAGCAGCTCTATCGCATCATTCCGCGCACCATCCTTTGTGTCCGAACGGGCCGTAAGCTTCAGTTGCACGGCGGTGGATACTCAGAGCGGTCCTTCATTCACATCCGCGATGTTGCCGACGCGACCTGGAGGATCATGCTTGATGGTGTGGTTGGCGAGACCTTTCACATTTCGACTGCAGAGGTGCTTTCGATCCGCGAACTGGTACAAAGGATCTGCGACCTTATGGGCGTTGCAATTGATGAGGTGACCGAGGTCGTGGGCGACCGTTTGGGCAAGGACTCCACTTATCTGCTCGACAGTTCAAAGCTCCGCGACACGCTTGGTTGGGCGGAAAAGGTCGGACTCGATGACGGGCTGGCAGAATGCGTCGCATGGGTCGATGACAACCTTGCGGTTCTCACAAACGAGAATGCCGACTACAGGCACAAGCCATAGCTGAACCTTTCCACGCCCCTTGACCGAAAACCCAAAGATGTCCCAACGCGCAACGCCGCGTCACGCACGCGGTAAGATCCGCAGCATCGAAGAACTCGCCGAGATCGCGATCAAGGCGAAGGCCGAGGGTAGAAAGGTCGTCCTGTGTCATGGTGTATTCGACCTTGTGCATATGGGGCATGTGCGCCATTTGGAAGCGGCTCGCCGTGAGGGCGGGCTGTTGATCGTGACGATCAGCGCGGACAGGTTCGTCAACAAGGGGCCGGGGCGGCCGGTTTTCTCCGAAGCGTTGCGTGCCGAGATGCTCGGCTCGTTGGAATATGTGGACTGGGTTGGCATCAACGAGCAGCCGACAGCCGAGCCGGTTCTGAAGGCGCTGAAGCCTGATGTCTACGTAAAAGGAAGCGACTACAAGAGTTCGGATGACGATGTCACCGGCAAAATCATCTCTGAACGCGAGGTTGTTGAGGAGCACGGCGGCAAGATCGTCTTTACAGACGAGATCACCTTTTCTTCGTCTACCTTGATCAATCAGCACCTCGGAATCTACGAGCCCACGTTGTCGCAGTACTTGGACGAGGTGCGCGAGACAGGGACGCTTGAGAAGCTTTTAGGTGCGCTTGAGGAGGTCCGCAATCTGAACGTCTTATTCATTGGCGACGCAATCATTGATGAATACCAGTACGTTGAACCAATGGGCAAATCCGCCAAAGAAAACATGATCGCAGCCCTTTACAAGGAACGCGAGGTCTTTGCGGGTGGCGTGTTTGCGGCGGCAAACCATGTTGCCGATTTCTGCGACAGCGTGGAAATCATCACCAGTTTCGGTAGCTACGACGGATACGAGGAACTGGCCCGAAGCTCGCTGAAGCCAGGCATCGGACTGCATCCGATCTACCGGAACGAGGCTCCGACTACGCGCAAATGCAGGTTCATCGATCCGGGCTATTCGATGCGGAAGCTCTCTGAAGTCTATTTCATGGATGACACGCCGCTGTCGCAAGGCAACCAGCAGGCGCTAAATGCCTTGATCGAAGACCGGCTGGAGAGGGCCGACGTCGTGGTCGTGACGGATTTCGGGCATGGCTTACTTGGACGCGGCACAATCGATCTCTTGACAGAAAAGGCTCGTTTCCTGGCGGTCAACGCGCAGTCAAACAGCGCCAATCATGGCTATAATCTGATCAGCAAGTACCGGCGTGCCGACTATATCTGCATCGATGGGACGGAAGCTAGACTTGCTGTGCATGACAAATTCGCAGACATTGGCCAGATCATTTCAGAGCTTCTGCCGCAAGTTGTCGACTGTTCGAAGGTGGTGATCACCGAGGGCAAACACGGCTGCCACGCCTTCGATCAGCAGGGCGGAACGACGAAGGTGCCAGCCTTGACCAGTACGATCGTCGACACCGTCGGTGCTGGAGACGCGTTCTTTGCCTTGACAGCGCCGCTGGTCGCGGCGGGAGTGTCGATGGATCTTGTGGGTTTTCTCGGCAATGCCGCAGGTGCGATGAAGGTTGGGATCGTTGGGCACCGAACCTGCATCGACAAAGTCCAGCTGATCAAGTTTCTGACGGCGCTGTTGAAGTGAATCCGCTGACCGAACGCCCACACCTTGACCGGCCGACTCGCCTGGCACTGTATCGCGCCATGTTGACGATTCGGACCGTCGAAGAAGGCATCGCGGAACTCTATCCTGAACAGGAGATGCGTTGCCCGGTTCACCTTTGCATCGGTCAGGAAGCAGCGGAGGCCGGTTCGGCGCTGGCCCTGGAACAGCGAGACTATGCCGTTTCTGGCCACCGCTCCCACGGTCACTACCTGGCGAAGGGAGGTGATCTGAAGGGAATGATGGCTGAGATCTACGGAAAGGCCGATGGTTGTGCCGGTGGTAAGGGCGGTTCGATGCATCTGATCGACCAGGACGCAGGATTCTTGGGTGCTGTGCCCATCGTCGGCAGCACTATCCCGATCGGCGTCGGTATCGCTTGGGGCGCGCAGCTCAAGGGCGAGGACCGGGTCACTATGGTCTTTCTCGGCGACGGTGCGACCGAGTCGGGTGTCTTCCATGAAAGCCTAAATCTCGCGGCCGTCCAGAAAGTGCCGGTAGTGTTCATCTGTGAGAACAATCTTTATTCGGTCTATTCGCCGATGCACGTTCGACAGCCGGAGGGGCGCACGATTGCTGACTTGGCCGGGGGGCACGGCATCGAGTGCCATATTGCCGACGGAAACGATGTCGAAGCGGTTTACCAGCTTTGCAAGGTTGCGGTGGAGGGTAGCCGCCGGGGGGCGGGTCCAGTTTTCATTGAACTATCGACCTATCGGTGGCGCGAGCACTGCGGTCCAAACTTCGACAACCAGCTCGGCTACCGCACTGAAGAGGAATACCTAGCGTGGCGAGACCGTGATCCAGTCTCCTTGTACCGCGAAAGGCTACTTAGAGATGGCGCTATCACCAATGCCGAGTTGGATCGGTTACAGGACGAGCTGACGTTGGAGTTTGCCGGTGCGATCGCGTTCGCCAAGGCCGCGGCATTTCCGGCGGCGGAACGGGCAGGTGATCACGTATATGCAGATGAAGGATCAAGACGATCCGCCAGCTGAAATACTCAGAAGCGCTGCGTGAGGCCCAGGTTCAGTGCATGGAGGCCGATCCGTCAGTCTACGTTATGGGGCTGGGGGTGCCGGACCCAACCGGTATATTCGGAACGACAGCCGGCCTAGAAGCTAAGTTCGGTCCCCGTCGCGTACTCGACATGCCGCTCGCTGAGAACGCGATGACCGGCATCGCGATTGGTACGGCACTTGTGGGTATGCGGCCAGTTATGACGCATCAGCGCGTCGATTTCGCACTTCTCGCCATGGAGCAGATCGTCAATCAGGCGGCCAAATGGCACTACATGTTCGATGGCAAGCACAGAGTTCCGCTGGTTATCCGAATGATCATCGGCCGCGGCTGGGGGCAGGGACCGCAGCATTCTCAGAGCCTGCAGGCAATGTTCGCGCAGGTGCCGGGACTGAAGGTGATCATGCCCACTACGGCGAATGATGCCAAAGGCCTGCTGATATCGGCAATTGAAGACGACAACCCCGTAGTTTCGCTTGAACACCGCTGGCTCTATGGGATCGCAGACGAGGTGTCCGTCAACATGTACCGGACTCCTATAGGCCGGGCGCGCATCATGCGCGAAGGCACGGACTTCACCATCGTCGGCCTCTCCTATATGAGCCTCGAGGCATTGCGCGCGGCTGAGTTACTTGCAGAAAGAGGTGTGAGCGCGGAGGTGATCGATTTGCGATCGCTGCGTCCACTGGACGAGGAAACAGTACTCGGTTCCGTGTCGAAGACCGGTCGCCTGCTTGCTGCGGACACCGCGCACAGACTATTCGGCGCATCGTCGGAGATTGTGGCACTGGTCAGCGAAAAGGCCTTCGGTGCACTGAAATCCGCACCGGTCCGTGTGACGCTGCCGGACCATCCGACACCGACGTCTTGCGCTCTTGCCAACGACTATTATCCGCGAGCAGGGCACATCGCCGCAGCAGTTCTGCGGCAATTGGGGCATCCCGTCGACGATTCGCTATACCTTCCGCCAGAAGGCCGGTCACTAGACCAACCGGACCCGCTCTTCACCGGTCCGTTCTGAGGTGGTTGCGAGTTCCGTCCTCGTTTTGGCGCGGTCCAACTTGGTTCATAACAGAAGGCGCATTTGAATGGGCAAGCGCATCATCGTTTCCATCTCAAGCGACATTGGACTAGCACTTGCGAAGGACTGGCTTGCTGCAGGGCACGAAGTTATCGGTACCTATCGGTCGGCCTCTCCCGAACTGGACGAGATATCAGATCTCGGTGCAACCCTGGTGCGGGCCGACCTTGCGGATGGGGCGTCGGTGACCTTGGCATGCAACGAACTGCTAGGCATCTGCAATGACTGGGATACGGTCGTGATTGCACCCGGCCTGCAAGATCCCGTCAGCATGTTTGCTGAGTGCGACTTCGGCGAGTGGGCTTCGTCAATCGCTGTCAATTTCACTGCCCCCCTGCAGATACTTCACGCCTTGTTTCCTCTTCGTAACGAGCCGCAAAAGAATGAGACGTCTGTCGTCTTCTTCGCCGGAGGGGGAACCAACAACGCGACCGTCCGTTATTCCGCGTATACCATCGCGAAAATCGCTTCGATCAAGATCTGCGAACTGCTCGACGCCGAAATCGAGGACATGAAGTTCACGATCATCGGACCCGGATGGGTCAAGACGAAGATCCACGAGTCGACTCTCGCGGCAAAAGAACGTGCAGGCGACAACTACGAAAAGACGCTCCAAAAACTGGACAGTGATGAATGCGTTCCTATCGGTCAGGTCGTGAAGTGTGTGAACTGGGTGATCGCAACCCCTCGCAACGCCGTTGGCGGACGCAACATCAGCTTGGTCTATGACGATTGGGGCAATCCGGAATTGGACAGAAAGCTGAGCAAAGATCCCGACATGTACAAGCTGCGGCGCCGGGGCAACGATGTGCTGTTGCGCGCCGTTCCCATCTCCGGGAAATCTGAGACTGCATAACTCCATGGAGAACAAAGATCTGTTCGCGTCCCTTCTGCAGGCGCTTCCGCGGCTCTATCGGCACCATTCTCCGCATGGTCCGGTGCACCGGACTTTGTCTCTTGCCGCGCGCGCCGAGGCGGAAGAGTTGTTCGGAAAGACGGCGGATGGCAAGGCGGATTTCGGCCCCTTCGGAGAGCTCGTATTCCCGTACCATTCCATGGGAGCCATCGATTCCCTGGATCTTTTTGGACTCGATGAACTGATCCTATTCAGCTTCTACTGGGTGAACCGGTCGAGGTACCGTCGGGTCGCCGATATCGGCGGCAATATTGGCCTGCATTCGGTGCTGCTCAGCAAGTTGGGGTTCGAAGTTCAAACCTACGAACCCGATCCGATGCATATTGATCGGCTACAGACAAACCTCGAACTGAACGGATGCCGCAATGTGACGTTGATCAGGGCGGCCGTATCTGATCGGGAAGGGTCGGCAGAGTTTGTAAGAGTCCTGGGAAACACGACCGGCAGCCACCTCGAAGGTGCGAAGGCCGCCCCGTATGGTGAGCTGGAGCGGTTTTCCGTCGATGTTGTCGATATCCGACCGATCATCGCCTGGGCGGATTTTATGAAGATCGATGCTGAGGGCCACGAGGCCAAGATCCTTTCGGCGACTAGTCGCGAGGACTGGCAAGGCACGGATGCGATGGTCGAGGTGGGTAGTCCAAGCAACGCCGATGAGACCTTCGAGCATCTCCGTTCCATCGGCCTCCATATGTATGCCCAGAAAGGCAACTGGGCGCCGGTCGAAGGACGAGGGGACATGCCCGAGAGTTACCGGGACGGCAGTCTGTTTGTCTCCGCGCGCGGGGACGGCTTCTGGGATTGACGAACCGGATGGCCGACCTGTTTCCACGGCGGCCCGCTGACACGTATTGATTGCTTCAATAGGGAAGGCTGGATCAGTGGCGGAAGTGTTGAACAAGTCCTTGAGACGCCAGATCGTTGACATGGTCGTTGCCGGCGGTGACGGCCACATTCCAAGTGCGTTCTCGATCGTCGATATCGTCACACACCTGTATGACGATGTGCTGGTCTTCGATGCGAAGAACCCGCATTGGGACGGACGCGACTATTTCATTCTGAGCAAGGGCCACGGTTGCCTTGCGCTGTACGTAAATCTGCACCGGCACGGTTTCGTCACGGACGCAGACATAGAGACTTTCTGCAAGCAGGACGGCATCCTAGGCGAGCATCCCGACATGACGAAGGTCCCGGGCGTCGAGGCCTCCACCGGCTCGCTGGGCCACGGCCTCAGCTTCGCCGTGGGCATCGCCATGGGTCTCAGGATCAAACAAGCGTCTAACTTGATCTATGTCCTGATCGGTGATGGAGAAAGCCACGAGGGCACGGTGTGGGAAGCGGCGCATGTTGCTGCCAACCACCGCCTGCAGAACCTGTGCGTTATCGTCGATTGGAATCAATCGGGCATGCAGCTGTTGCCCGAGGACGATCTGCCGGCCAAGTGGAGAGCTTTCGGGTGGCATACGCAGGTGATCGACGGACATGACCCCGCAGAGACCAAGTCTGCGTTCAAGGCGGTGCGGGGCAAAGAGACCGACCGTCCCAGTGTGATCATCGCGCGCACGACAAAGGGAAAGGGTGTGCCGATAATGGAAGGGCACGGCCCATGGCACCATAAGATCCCGAATCAGGAAGAGTACGCAACAATCATGAGTGCACTATCGTGACGCCGGACAAATCAATTCGCAAGCAGTTCGCCGATACGATGCTGGCAGTCGGCCAGCGCGACCAAGATCTTGTGGTCGTAGTTGGCGACATCAGCCATGGGATCCTGAAACCATATGCGGCAGCCTGCCCCGGCCGCTACTACAACATTGGAATCCTCGAGCCAACCATGATGAGCATGTGCGCCGGCATGGCCCGTGTCGGGCTCTATCCGGTGGTCCATACTATTGCGCCGTTTTTGATCGAGCGATCGTTCGAACAGATCAAACTCGATTTCTGCTATCACAAGCTGCACGGCAACATCGTGACGGTCGGCAGCGCGTTCGATTACTCCAACCTGGGATGCAGTCATCATTGCTATGGCGACTTCGCCCTGCTCAAGACACTGCCCGATGTCGAAATCACCTATCCCGGTACTGCTATCGAGTTCGATGCTCTGTTCCAGCAGGCCTACCGGGACGAAAACGTCACCTATTATCGGGTGCCTGGGACGCCCCACGGTATTGCCTTCAAGCACTCCGAAATCGAACTCAGAAAAGGGATCAAGGTAGCCGACGGGTCAGATTTGACCCTGATTGCGACCGGTCCGCACCTGCAAACCGCCCTCGCCGTGCGCGACCGCATGTCGGGCAACGGGGTCGACGCCGAGATCATTTACATCCACACGATCCGCCCGCTGGACACCGCGCTGGTTTATGCCAGCGTTATGAAGACCCGAAGAGTAGTCGTCATCGAAGAGCATATGCGCTCCGGCGGACTGGGCGACGATGTCTTACGCACAACTCGTCATATCGACGACGTTCAGTTTGCCTCTGCCTCGATTCCGGACAGCTTCGTGACCGGGTACGGCACCTACCAAGAGCTGTGTGCGTCCGTTGGACTCGATGTCGATGGTGTTATCGGCCTGATGAAACTGCAGCTCTCTTTCGATTGAGCGCCTAGACTACTGGCTGAAATCGCGTCTGCACGAGCATGACAGAAAGAGCGAATTTGGATTCCATGGGTCGGGAAGTAAACTTGCTGGAGCATTATCCCCGTTCGAAGCGGCCGATCGACGAACGCGCCAGACTAATCACCGAAGAGCACCGGGCCATCGCCCGGCACTTCGACGAACGCTTTTTCGACGGCGACCGCCTGACCGGCTATGGTGGATATCAATACAATCCGAGGTTTTGGACCGAGACGGTCAAGTATTTCAGGGACTACTACCAGCTTGCCGACAATGCCTGGATCCTCGATGTGGGTTGTGGCAAGGGCTTCATGCTGTACGATTTCAAACGGCTTATGCCGAACGCCAATGTCCGCGGCATTGACATCTCCGAATATGCCATTGCGCACGCGATGGAGGAAATGAAGCCCTTCGTACAGGTCGGTAATGCAAGGGAGCTTCCGTTTGAGGACAACTCCTTCGACTTGGTCCTCAGCATCAACACCCTTCACAACCTGCCGATGGAAGAGTGCAAGCAGGGCCTGCGCGAGGTCGAGCGCGTCAGCCGCAAGCACGCTTTCGTTGTCAACGATGCCTGGCGCAATGATGCCGAAAAGAAAAACATGCTGGCCTGGAACCTGACGGGGCTGACCTACATGCATGTCGACGACTGGAAGAGGCTATTCGCCGAGGTTGGTTATACGGGCGACTACTATTGGTTCATCGCGTCCAACGATGAAGACGTCGAGGCATAGGACTTCCTTGCAGAAAACGACCGCAGCAATTCTGATCGACATCGGCAAGCCCCTTGTTGTTACAGAGATTGGTGTCCCCGACCTGATGCCGGGACAGGTGCTGGTCGATGTCCGCTATTCGGGTGTCTGCCATACGCAGGTTTTGGAGGTGCGCGGCCACCGGGGTGAGGACAAGTATCTGCCTCATCTCTTGGGTCACGAGGGCAGCGGCGTCGTCCGGGACGTGGGTGCTGGGGTAACGCGGGTCCAGAAAGGCGATCACGTGATCCTCTCGTGGATCCGCGGGCCAGGGGCCACGGTTGGCGGAACCCAGTACGACTGGGACGGTCGCGCTGTAAATGCTGGCCCAATAACGACATTCTCCCGGAAAACGGTGGTGAGCGAGAGTTGCGTGACCAAGGTTTCTGCTGATTTTTCAGCGGATCTCGCGGCGCTGGTTGGCTGTGCGGTGCCGACGGGAGTTGGCGTGGTGTTAAACACCTTGAAGGTGCAGCCCGGCGAAAGCCTCGCCGTATTCGGCGTCGGCGGCGTCGGTCTATGCGCCATTGGCGCTGCTGCGGTGGCTGGTTGCAATCCAATCATCGCCATTGACCTAGTCCCCGAGAAACTCGCGTTGGCGCGGTCTTTGGGCGCGACCCATACTATCGATGCTGGCGCAGGTGACGTCATTGAGGGGGTCAAGGCAACTTGCCCGGTCGGTCTTGATCATGCTGTCGAGGCCAGCGGAGTGCCGGCAGTCATGCGCCAAGCGCTGCTTGCCCTTCGGCCGCGGGGCGGGAAGGCGGCTATCATCGGCAATGCTCCCCACGGCGAAACGATCGAAATCGATCCTTCGCAGTTGAATTTGGGCAAGCAGATCCTTGGTACTTGGGGCGGCGACAGCGAGCCCGCCCGCGATTATCCCCGATACTGCGGCATGATGGACAGCGGCCAACTTGACCTGCGGCCTCTTCTTTCCAGAGTTTATGCACTGGAAGACATTAACGACGCTCTCGACGACCTGGAAGCCGGACGTGTAGCCCGTCCGATGATCGATATGGGTCTCTAGACCGATGGACGCTGGGGCCATGGTCGTCGCGCCGCTGCGGCCTTCCTACCGCCGGAACGGCTTTGTCGCTAGCCCGTGCTATGGTGCGGATGAATTCGCGCGGCTGCGAGACTTTGCCATCAATTGGCTCTATTCGCTGCTGAGACCCTGGACTGGACCGGATCCGTCATCCTATCCGCTGGGCGAATACCACAGGTGGGGCGAACGCCTGGGCGTCGATCATGACAGCGTCTTTCGCCAGAAGAACCGGTATCGCGTGCCGCCGCAGGACATCCTCAGTATCATCCTGAACGCGCGTGTCCGAGTCATGCTTTCCGAGATTGGCTGTCCCCACTTCGATGTTTGGGATGAAGGTATAGGCAGCCTTGGCTTCAGAATGGTCCGGCCCAACAGAGGCGACGGATACCCGATGACCAGAAAGCAATGGGGCGACGCACCGAAGGTCATCAGTCTCTGGATTCCGATCGTTGGGACATCTTCGGATCAGACGATATGCCTGGTGCCGGGCTCTCATTTGCGGGAGTACGACCGGTATATGCCCTCGGACGGAAAGTATGTGCGTGAATACCGACTGGCCAACGCCCCCGCGGACCTTCAAATGGTTCGTCCTGAAGTCGCCCTTGGCGATGTGGTTGTTTTCCATCCCAACACCCTGCATACCGAGGAGGTGACAGACGGCGACGTGACCCGGCTCAATCTGGAACTGCGGGTTCTGCCCCGTGCGGTGACCTGAGACCGGCCACGGGCGAAGAGCATGCGATACCGGAAGCTGGGCTGGGCTGATCTCGAGGTCTCTGAGGTGGGAATCGGCGCGCTCCATTTCGGCGTCTATTGCGATCAGAAGCAGACCAACGCCATCGTTCATATGGCACTCGATCGGGGTGTAAATTTCATCGACACCGCACCGATGTACGGACGGGGCGAGTCCGAGGCGTTTTTGCGGCGTTCGATCGAAGGACGCCGCGACAAAGTTATCCTCGCGACGATAGTTGGGCTTCGGCCGGATATCGGCGAGGACGGGTATTTCCGCTGTGCGAAAGCCCCGCTGGTCGAGGAAGAGATTCGCAAAAGCCTTGAGGCCAGCCTTAGGAACCTCGGGACCGACTGCATCGACATCCTGCAGCTTCATTCGTTCGATCACAACACGCCGATCGACGAGACGCTGGCGGTCCTGGACAGCCTGATCAAAGAAGGGAAAATCCGCTATGCCGGGTGTTCCAATCTTGACGAGGCGGAACTCGATGCCGCCGCGGCAAGCTGGAATCGTCATGGTTTTGAGCGGTTTGCGAGTTTTCAGGCCCACTACAACCTGATCGAACGACGGTCCGAGATAGGCCTCGTCCCGCGCTGCGAGGAGAATGACATTGGCATTATCGTCAATCGTGCATTGGCGCGCGGCATCCTCAGCGGGAAATACCGTGCCGGCGAGGTGCCGCCGGCGGGCAGCCGCGGGCAGCTGAGCCGGCGTGTCGGAAATCTGCTGACCGAGCCTGTCCTAAGGATGGTCGAAGACGTCAGAAAGACCAGCGAGGCGTTCGGCAGGACGCCGTCCGCAATGTCGATAGCCTGGCTGCTGTCCAACCCGCGGGTCAGGTGTATCCTGGTCGGCGCGCGAGCGCCCAGCCAACTCGAGGCGAACCTGGAGGCCGTCGAGCGCGAGATCACGGTTGAAGAGATCGACGCCCTTGATCGGGCGATCGGCGCGACCACGATACGCGACAACGTGATGGCCATGCCGGAAACGTTTCTCGAACAATAGCCGGCGCGCAGAGCGATTCAGATGCGGTTGCTTTCAGGAAAAAACTGTTTGATCACTGGAGGTGCCGGAGGTATCGGGCGCGGTATCGCCGAAGCAATTCTTGACGCGGGCGCACAGGTCGTTCTGGCAGATATCTCGACAGAGGCGATGCGGGCGGCCGTGGGCGATCTGGAGGCCAAGGGGCATTCGGTCGGCAGTGTGCAGGCTGACCTGGGCGACGAGGCTTCCATCTCGGCCATGGTCGCTGGTGCCGTCGAACTGCTGGGCGGCCTCGATGTCCTGGTCAACAGCTCCAGGCCGCGGCTGAAGCTGGGGACGCTTGACGAGACGATGCCTGAATGGGACCTGGCAATGGACATCCTTCTGAAGGGCCCGGTGCAAGCCATCCGGTTCGCGCGCCCGCACCTGTCTGCGGCAAAGGGAGCTGTCGTCAATATCAGTTCGACCGGTGCGAGTTTCGTTTCCCATCAGTCAATCGCCTATCATGCCGCCAAGGCAGGGCTGGAACAAGCAACCCGCGCCCTTGCCCGCGAACTGGGCCCAGATGGCACTCGGGTCAACGGCGTCAGTCCCGGGCTGGTCGACATCGAAACAGACGGTCGGGTTTTGTCGTCCTCGCCATTGAACCGAAAGGCGATCGAGATTTGCGTGCCGCTTGGTCGCCCGACGCGACCGGACGAGATTGGAAAGGCCGTAGCGTTCCTGGCGTCGGATGCGGCGTCCTCGATAACTGGAGAGATCCTTAGGATCGAGGGCGGAATCACAGTGATGGATCATTTCGACGTAACGCGGCTCGGTGTGGGTACAGAGGCAGACTGAAGCCCGTGTCAGTCCATTTGCGAACCCCCAATCAGATTTGAAACCCAATCATCTCATGACGCGCCATACCATACCCTGGTGGAATACGGCGATCGGCGAGGCCGAAAAGCATGGGCTTCTCCGGGCATTCGATCAGCGGCGGTTCACCACCGGGAGCGTGGCCGAGGAGCTTGAACGACGCTTGTCCGACCTGTTGGACGTTCCCCATGTGGTCCTTGTAAACAGCGGCACGTCCGCCCTGACCATCTCAATGCTTGTGGCGGGCGTCGGCCCCGGCGACGAGGTGATCGTGCCGGACTTCACTTGGGTCGCGACCGCGCAGGCCGCAGCTTTACTGGGCGCAAGGGTCATTGCCATCGACAGTCGGCCCGACCACCCCAACATGGACCTTGGGGAGGTTGAACGAAAACTATCGGACCGCACCAGGGTGATCCTTCCGATGCACTTCCACGGGCGGGCCAATGACATGTTAGTGCTGCGGGCACTGGCGTCGCAGGTCGGCGCGGTGCTGGTGGAAGATGCCTGCAAGGCCCTCATGTGCAGAACCCCGCGGGGCTATCTCGGAACGGTCGGGGATATCGGCTGTTTCTCGCTTGGCATGATATCGCTGTTCTCGATCGGCTATGGCGGTTTCCTGGTGACCCGCAACGACGAGTTTGCTGCCCGTGCCAGGCTGCTGCGCGACCACGGCGTGGAACGCGACGGAGAAGAACGGCTCTCCCTTCTGGGGAGCAACTTCAAGGTCAGCGACCTACTGGCCGCTGTTGGCATCGAGCAGATCAAACGTGTCGACGAAAAGCTCTCACACGTCCACAAGGTCTATGACCGTTATTTGGAGGGGCTAGCGAATCTCAACGAAGTTTGGGTTGAGGAGGTTGACCTAGCCAATAATGAGGTCCCTCTGTGCGTCGATGTGATGAGCCCGCGCCGGGAGGAGCTGATCGCATTTCTCAACGACCATGGCGTTGGCGCGTCGCGGCTTCACAAGCCGATGCACACGGCTCCGTACCTGGGAATCACCGGTGATTTTGTCAACGCGACCCGCTTTTCCGAGCAAGGCTTCATGCCGCCGTGCGGGCCTTCGCAATCATTGGAGAATGTTGATCACACGATCGACCTGATCCGCGAATGGTCCTTCAGTCTCAGCCGTTGCGAAGTTGTCCAAACCTAGGCTGGTCCGAAGAGATCTGTACCGAAAAGTCAGAATCGACCACGCCATCCGGGACTTCAGCGGTCCGGACAGTTCGCCGTTTCTCGGCGATCATGACCGGTCATCCAGCGCTTGGTCATGATTGCGGGATCAGGCATACGGTGAAGTGATTGTTCTGTCCAAACAGCGCATATCGCTGATTGAAACTGCTCCTGACTGCCGCCGGCGGACCAAGAAAAACCTGACTGGAACTGGCATGAGCTTGTTTGATCAACTCAATCGACATTTGGATAAGTTGGCGCATCCGGTGATTACCTCTCCTCACCGAACACTGGAGATGCAGCTAAGAACGTACCTCCGAAATGTGCGCAGATGGCGTCAGCCGGTCAAATCGATGATCATGATCGCCAAGATCATCTCAATGATGACAGGCGCGACACTGCTTACCCCGGTTGCATGGCTTCTCAAGCAGAAAGGAGTTCGATTTGTTTGCATCGATATGACCCAAATCGGTTCGGTGCTCTACCTTGATCTTCTGGTGCGTGAGAATCGGGTCAGGTATCAAACTCCGCCCAACAAGCTGTTTGTAGCGCGATCGGCCTATATGGACGTTAATCCCTTCTGCTACGACTTCTATAAGCCCCACGTAAGATTCGTGACGAGCCCGGGTCTCAAGTTATTGCTTTCTCCCTTTTTCATGCATCCTCTTCTTCGTGAGACAGCATTTCGCTTCGATTGTGGCGCAACCTTTTTTGCAGACAAGGGTGAACGTCTTACGGTTGCTCATGAGATTTGGCAGGCACATGACGACCAATTTGGCGAACCAGTTGTCTCGATGACGGACTCCGACAAAGAGCGCGGTCAAGAAATAATGTCGGCCTTGCTCCCGCCCGAAAAGAAGTTCGTTGCGCTTCACGTGCGTGACAACGGCTACTACGGGTCAAGTCACCGGACGACGAGGAACGCCGACATTCATACCTATGAAGAGGCAATACGGTATCTCATTGGGCAGGGCTTTGCGGTCGTGCGTGTGGGCGACGCCAATATGGTGCCGATTGACGACATGGTAGAACGATGTGGACCGGACTTGGTCGACTACGCCAGGTCCAGTATCAAGTCCGACTTCATGGATTGCTATTTGTGCTCACAATGTGAATTTCTTATCGGATTGACGTCGGGTCTATGGTCTGTCCCCATTGTCTTCGGGCGCCCTGCCTGCAACGTAAACTGTTACAATACAACACTTGCACCTGGTTTTGGCAGTCGCGACCTTTCCACGGTGAAGAAGATCCGTCGAACCGATGATGGCAGTCTGCTGCCGTTCGAAGCATTTCTTCGCAAACCACTTCTGGCGACTCCTCAGCATGATGCACTCAAGGCACAGGGACTTTATCTCGAGAACAATAGCGCTGAAGAAATCCGAGATACTCTTAAAGAGTTCTTGGAACGAAAAGACGATCGCGCAACCGATCTACAGCAAGCAGTCAAAGAGAAGTTTCAGCCCTTGCACTATTGTTGGAGGGCGCGGGGAAACTACTCCATGGTCACATTGCGCACTTATTTTCCCAACGGAATCGATGACTCCAGATCTGATCCCAGCCTCAATGGTTCTGACGTTCGTCACGTGGGGGCGGCAGACCAACCTCAAAGGAATGCGGCATCGCATCTGCGATCGGCGTCGAGTGAACAACTTGCCTAATCACCGTTGCCTTCACATCCAGATTGGCTCTGCTGACTGTTTGGACCAACGCGCCAGACCGTCGATTGTTCTTTGAACGTTTCGAGAGATGCCGGCTTCGAAAGTGCCGCAGGCTGTTGTTGACTGGGAACTGTCTGAGGCCAACTTGCATTGGCGGTGGCGACAGAAACACGTGTGCGGGAGCCGACGCGCAGATTCCGTTGATTTCTGTTGTTTGAGAAACGGTTGTTTTCTGTTGGCTGATCTGGACCAACCGACCTGCTTCGAATTCGATTTCTATCCTAGGCAGAGGCGGGCCACTGGAGGGCGCGCCCTCTGTAACAACAATCGCCGAGTGTAGTAATCGACAAAAACGTGACCTCATGGAGGTTCGAGGAATTTCTGAGTTCAGGACACTCCAAAAAAGACGAGGCCAATTCGCCCGTGAACGTTTCCGATGAGCCGAGTTTTCATTTTGGTTGCTGCTTGAAGTCGAGCGCAAAGCGCTAGCTGCAATGAACACCGTGGTGAGACATAGCGACAAGGATGAGTATCGCCTGGGGCACCTGTTGGGCCTTGTCGGTGACATTCGACGCATATTCTCGATAATCTCCGCGCGACGAAAGCGCCAATTGGCTGCGTTGATGGCGTTGCAGATCTTCGGGGTCGCTACGGAAGTCGTCAGCTTGGGTGCATTGCTGCCCTTCCTGGCGGTGTTGACCGACGCCAAAGAGTATTTTCACCATCCGAAGGTGCAAGTCCTCGTCCAGTTCGCAGGGATCTCCGATGAGTTGGAGCTGATCGTTGTGTTCTCGATCGGTTTTGCTGCCGCTTTTACGCTGGCCAGCGGGATGCGGCTATTCACAATGTGGGTCCAGGCGCGTCTAGCCGCTGCGATTGGCAGCGATCTCAGTGCTGAACTGTATCGTCGAACCTTGTACCAAAGGTACGAGCATTTCACCCAGGCCCACAGTGGGAGACTGATTAGTACCGTTACAAACGACTTTAACTCTGCTGCATCAGTCGTTCTGAGTTCGTTGATGATTGTGACGCAAGGGCTGGCAATAGTCGCAATCGTATCTGCCATCTTCGCGTACGACCCCACGGTAGCAATTACAATGACCGGCGTGACCGGTCTCGCTTATCTGCTGGTCATGCGCCTCAACAAGCGCCAGTTGGTGCAAACCGGCCGCATCAGGTCGGAAACCTACGCAGGTATCGTTCGCGTACTGCAGGAGAGCTTTGGGGGCATTCGCGATGTGTTGTTGGGGCGAAAGCAGCAGACGTTCATCAAACGATACGCCGCGTTGGATCGGTCCTTTCGGAGGTCTTCTGCACATGCGCAGGTCATTCGCACTGCGCCGCGGTACGTTCTGGAGGCAATAGGCGTGGTCGTTCTTACTGCCGTGGCGGCGTCCCTGGCCTATCTTCGAACCGACATATTCAGTGTCCTGCCTGTTGTTGGGGCGATTGCAATGGCTGCGAACCGGCTGCTGCCCGCAATGCAGCAGGTGTATGCGTCATATGGCGCGCTCCAGGGGGTTCATGTCTCATTGCGTCGCACGTTGGCGTCGCTCGCATTGCCACTCGACCCTGTTACGACCGCGCCGGTCGGCGGATCGCTTGCACCTCGCCGGACTGTCAAACTGGAAGATATCTGGTTTCGGTATGCTGCTGTGTCGGCCGAAACCCCCAATCAGGATTGGGTGCTGCGGGGCGTGACGCTTGAGATCCCAATCAACAAAACGATCGCGCTGGTCGGTGTAACCGGCGGGGGCAAAAGCACGATTGCCGATGTGCTCCTCGGGCTGCTGCGGCCGGCGCATGGCAGGATCCTGCTTGACGGTGTTCCTTTGGACGATGTCCAACTGTCCGCGTGGCGGCAAGCCGTGGCGAGTGTGCCGCAGAATATCTTCCTGAGCGATGCCACCGTAAATGAGAACATCGCTTTTGGTGTGCCGGTTGAAGAGATCGACCGCGAGCGCGTTCGGCAGGCCGCAAAGACCGCACGCGTCGCTGAGTTCATCGAGGATCGATCCGAGTGCTACGACGAAGTAATAGGGGAACACGGAATCCGGCTGAGCGGTGGCCAGCGGCAACGCATTGGAATAGCTCGTGCGCTGTATCGATCTGCTTCAGTGATTGTGTTTGATGAAGCGACGAGCGCGCTGGACAACGCCACGGAACAAGCTGTGATGAGAGCGCTGAACGACCTTAAAGGCCAGGCAACGATCGTGTTGATTGCCCATCGCTTAAGCACCGTGCGCAACGCCGGTATTATCTTTGAGGTAGAGTTGGGACAGGTGGTCGCGCAAGGAAACTACGAGGAGTTGCTCGCAAAATCCGCGAGTTTTCGGCGAATGGTCTCTGCCGCCGAACACGGCTTTGAGCATGGATCGAATGATGCAGTGATCATATGAGAGCAGGCGTCAGCCCTGATCGTCCCTGCGATCTTCTTGAGCCTCAATGCGCCTCACAAATCCACCGAACTCAGCGATATCAAGAGATGTCGAGTGCGTCGTCCGATTAGCAACAGTCCATACATCGTCAACAAGCCGGCCGGCTCTGCATTCTCATCCGACGTCCCCATGGGATCGTTAGTGGCCTGATGCCATCCTTTCGTTCAATTCTCATATAGGAAACTAATGCGTTTGCCCGGTCCGCTCCAGATTCTCACCCTGCCGACCATTCCATACATCGACAAGAAAAGGTCGGCACTGAGTTTCCTGCTGCATGCGCTGCTCTCCACGTTCAGGAAGAAGGCCCGGTCACTCCCGCTTGGGAATAGTCATGCGAAAACGGATTCTGAGAAATGGGATCGATATAGACAATACTTGGATCTATATGTCCGTTACCTCGCGCCAAGGTATCTTCTGAGTTCTCACATTGTGCGTTTCGTTGCCGGTGGATACGCGCACCACAACTTCGCCCCGGGAGGACGGTCGGCGCCGACCGCGGAAACGGTTGCAACGCTGCCTGAGGACTCGCGCGAAGCGATCGGGAAGGTCTCCGCCGCTCTAGCAAAGAGATTCCCGGTTGTCGAACGGCAAACCGCGTTCAATTGGCTGAGTAGGTATCAGCTTGCTCCATTGGAGCTTGGATTCCCGGCGGAGGAGATATCTGAACTGTTTCGGAACAACCTCATTGTTGAATTGGGACCCGGCATTGGCGCCAACGCGATGGTAAATGCCTGCTTGTCGCAGAAGGGGGTATTGGCTTTCGATCTACCGGAGATGCGAGTCGTGCAAGAAGCCGTGTTTGAGGAGGTTGCGGGCGACCTCCCCTCGCTCACGGTCAACTTTGTCTCAGACTTGGAAGAACTGCTCCAAGCGTGTTCGAAGCGCGAATATGTCCTTGTCTCTTTCTGGGCATTCACCGAGTTTCCGATCGAACTGCGAAAACGGGTCGAGCCCCTCATTGAGAACGCCAGGTTGTCATTGTTTGCATGCAACAAGGAATTCGAAGGTATCAACAACATGTAATACTTCGAAAAGGCTGTCGCAGGTATGCCCAATAAAGCACTGCGAAGCGTCCCAATTAGTTGGCAGACGCTTGAAGGGCATCGATACGTGGCAATTGATTAGAATTCCCGATGGACCGCGTGCTCAGTTTGATAGTGCCGCTTCTCGGATAGGAGATGAGGCTACCTACACACAGGGCATGCAGACTCATCTCCTGGCAACTCTGCCTTCATTAGCGCACAGCTTGCCAAAGGTCAGAGTTGCGGCCAAGGCCAACGCAGACGCAGAACTTCATACAACACGGGCCACTCCTTTCGCCGCTCCTGCCCTAGGACTCTTCCGCAACACACAATGAACGAACTCAGGAAAACCCCAGAAGACCCAACCTATTCAATCTGCATTCCCAACTACAACATGGGCGATACGCTGGAACGTGCGCTTACCAGTGTGATGGATCAGATCGATAGCAGGTTTGAAGTGTTGATTCTCGATGACGGTTCGACAGACAACAGCCGCGACGTTATCGACATGCTAAAGCGCCGTTACCCGCGACTTCGTTCGATCTATTTGAAGCGTGACCGCAAACGACAGTTGGGCGAAACCCGAAACATCACAGTGCGTGAGGCGCGCGGGGAATATGTGATACTGCATGTTGATGCGGACGATGTGTGGGAGCCGTTTATTGCCGATTTCATCGAGGTTTTTCATCGACTGGAAAGACAGTATGGGCGCGACATCCTGCTGTCAGGCCAGCAGATAAACATCGGCAGACGTTCTTTCCTGATGAGATATGGTCCTTATCGCAACACGCATCGGGCGCAGGACCGTGACCTCTGGTTGCGGGCGGCTGCGGACGATGCCTATGTTCCGCTGGACCATCGGGTCTTTCGAACCCGATTGACCCGACCCAGGAAGATCAGGCATTTCAAAGCCGTGCGGGATTCCTGGTTTCACATGCTTTACGATCTGAGGCGTGGGACTGGCTTGTCGCAATATGTCCTGAGAACTTTGGTCAGTCCGATCTGGAAGGGGCCCAACAACTTCACGCTTCGTTTTCGGATCTTCCGATCCCTGGCTGTCCTTCCGGGATTGGTGGTCAGCCGGTTTATGGAACCGCTCCCGCCCCCCTCGAACATGCAACTGCATGGCGAGTTCGTTGACTACCGTGAAAAGACCCGCGGCACCTACGCTGAGATCATGACGCGGCTTGGTGGTGATCCGGACTTGTCGTTTCTCCGCCCCGATGCGCAGCAGGTGTTTTCCGAGCGCCATTGAGCAGGCCGATGCGAGGAGGGGGGCGGCATTATTCTTCGCGTGACGCCACCCGATTGCGGCAAAGGCTGGTGCTGGCAGCGGTGGAGACGTTGACGAGGCATATTAGATGAACCCACAGCGAGCCTCGGTAGCCAGGCGGCTTGCAAATCTGCTGAGCCGCCTTCGGTGGCTTTCGCCGCTTGCGGGCGGGTTCATTCCCGCCTTGTGGCTCATCCTCCGGATGCGGTCTGCGCCAGACGACCTTCACAGGATCGCATTCGCGGGCCGCACAATCGTCTTTCGGGGGGCCGATGTCATGGTGCTGCGCGAGGTGCTTGCAGATCAGGAATACTCCTTTCTGGCCCCTTTTCTGGAGCGCATCCCGTTGCCGCGCATTCTCGATGTCGGTGCCCATATCGGCACATTTGCTGCTGTTTGCCGTTCGTATGCGCCGGGTGCGCAGGTTCTCAGCGTAGAAGCGGATCCGGATACCTTCGAGGTCCTGCAGCTCAATTCGCAAGCCTGGGGTGGAACGAAGGGTGGTTGGCAGGTCGCCCATGCGGCCGCTGGAGCCGAAGACGGCGTGCTGTTGCGGCTCGATACGGCCGGGCCGACAATGAGCCATCGCGTCAGCCCGACTGGTCAAGTCGATGTTCGCAGTCTTGGTCTCTCGTCATTAGTGGCCCGTTGCGCGGCCGATACAGGCATGGTCGATCTGGCAAAGATCGATATAGAGGGGTCTGAGGAAGCCTTCATCTGCGCTGCGCCTGAGGTGCTGCATCGCATCCGGGCAATTGTGGTCGAGTTGCATCCGTCGTTGTGCGATGTCGATCGGGTCAGAAAGACTCTGCAGGCATATTTCCCCGCTATCCGGGAGATCGGCGGCCGGGTGTCGTCCAAGCCCTTGTTGTTTTGCCAACGCAACTAAACGGTGTGTAGGGGTGGTTGAAGTCAGATTTCAAAGGCCTTCACTGGCGCGATACCACGGCCTGTTTTTTCAGAGCGACCTCAGCATCCTCAGGTTGCTCGAATACGAGCATTTGGCCCGCTTGGGATTGACAGGAACGGTGCTTGACTTCGGTGGCGGCGAAAAGATCAACTATGCCAAAGAAATCGGCCGGTGGGCGGAAACAGGCGCCTCGTTCACCTACCAGTCCGCAAATATCGATGCCGCGACCCGGCCCACATTTCTTCTTGAAACGGGCAAGCCACTGCCCGTCGCGGACGAAACCTTTGATGCCGTGTTGTCACTCAACACGCTGGAGCATGTTTACGAACTGGATCTAGCTCTGGCGGAATTCTATCGCATTCTGAAGACTGATGGACGATTGATACTGTCCGTCCCTTTCATGTTTCGCGTGCATGGCCATCCGGATGACTACTTCCGTGGTACGGCGAATTTCTGGCAACGAAAGCTGCGGCAGGTTGGTTTTGGGGAGTTGACCGTGGAGGCGCTGCAGTGGGGGCCGTTTTCTACGGCTCATATGGTGAGTGGACTTCCGGGGCCCTTCAAGGTCGTTCGTCGCCATATCGGACTGTTGCTTGATGTTGTGTACTTTGTTTTCAGGTTCAAAGGTAAAACCGTCATCTCCGGCAAACAGGATGCTCCGTTCCTCGCTGCGCCGATCGGGTATCTGCTAGAGGCCAAAAAGACGTCGGTCACCGCCCATTGATCCCTTTCTTGTGCGGCCTTCTTAGTTCGGCATATTGATCCATCCGGGCCTCGTGCACGACTTCCTCCTAGGCGGCCAACGCGTCGATTGCGCTGGGTTCTTACCGTTACTATGTGCCGGGCAGCGGATTGGCCGGATACGTCCACAGCTGGCGAAGGACCTGACGCGCTATCCGGACACATTCGTCATCGACTGGCTGATGCGACAATGTAGCGTCGATCCGCGCGGAAGCGACTCTCTTGAATCGAGCGTCGCTCTGCGCCGGTGGGACGCCGACCACGGTTGATGGTTTCAAACGCACGATCGGATTGCCGTAGTCCCCAGGGCATGCGAGCTGAGTCTGCAGGAAGTCGTTAGCAAGGGAAGTAACGTGGCCTGTCTTGCCATGTATTTCTACCAGTTATCTAAAGCGGGTGGGGCGGAGCGAATGCTATGTGCTCTGGCAAACGCCCTGTCTTCGCAGGGCCACCGCGTTCACGTGGTATCCTGGGATCCGCCTGGCGCGCGGTCATACTATACACTCCATGAAGACGTCGCTTGGCACAGGCTGGGGTTTAAGGCAGGGCTGTCCGACAAGGTGCGTCGCACGTATGCCTTAAGCCAACTCCTGCGGCGCGAAGGGGTCCGGTTGCTCATCGGTTTTGTCATGAGCGGAGACAAAACTGTCTATGCAGCAGCGAAACTTGCGGGTGTCAAACTCGTTGCAGCCGAGCGGAATGCGCCATCCATGTATCGCCTCCGTCATACGTCTCTCCAGCGATGGCAGTGTTTCTTGTTGTTGCGTTCTGTCGACAACGTCGTTGTTCAGTTCGCTGACTACGCCAACGGCTATCCGGCTGCGCTTCAGGGTCGAATCCAGACGATCGCAAATCCAGTTGCGGAAGCGATTCGGAAGGCTTCACCCGCCAAGCCGGATTCCCTTGGTCGATTCTCTTTGTTGGCGGTCAGCCGTCTGGACGAGATTCAAAAGAGGGTCGGTCAACTGATCGATGCCTTCGCGCTGATTGCCGCGCGAAAAACGCAATGGGACCTTGAGATCGTTGGCGATGGGCCGGATGAATTGGCTCTGCGGAACCAAATAACGCGCCTCGGCTTGCAGGAACGGGTTCGGATCCTGCCATCGACATTGAGCGTGTTTGAACGATATGCGGCATCCAACCTGTTTGCGACGTCCTCGCTTTGGGAAGGATTCCCGAATTCGCTCGCGGAAGCCATGGCGCATGGGTTGCCCGCAGTCGGATTTGCGGGTGCGGACGGCGTCGCCCATCTGATCGAAGACGGTGTAACCGGCTGGTTGGCCACCGGCAAAGCCGATCCAGCCGCTCTTGCAGAGGCGCTCGATGCAGGCATGTCGGATGCGGCGGAACGTGAACGGCGGGGTCTCGCTGCCGTCCGGGCAATGGCCGAATACGAGCCGGAGAAGCAGTACGCGGAATGGCTTCGTCTGATCGATGATCTCTTGCGGGACTGCAAACAGACAGCATCCGCTTGACGCACCGGAAATGATCGCAGAAGTCAGGCCGCGTCCGTTCATCGGCGGACTTCTTTCTTTTGTACCGGGTGCCTATGCAATGTGGGACCGGCTGCGCCCCATGGGCGACTATCGTCCTCCGGAATACGGGAGCAACGTCCTGCATCAGCGCCTCCAAGAGGCGCGCGATGCCGGGCTGGATGTTCGGGCACAGGCAGTCTTGGAACTGGGCCCGGGCCGGAGCCTGTCGGCGCCGATCGCCGCTTTGCTGGAGGGTGCGGAACGCGCAATCGGCGTTGACGCCGTCCCCTATGCGAACCGTTCGGCAAACCTGGCTGCCTTCGACGCACTTGCGGCTGAGGCGGGCGTCAGTGGTGACCGAATGGAGGAACTGCGCCAGGCGGTTGCCAATGCGGGTCTTCCGGGCCGCGAGACCAAGTTGCGCTACGTGGCACCCTGGAGCGATCCGACAATCGTGGCGACGGACAGCATAGATTTCGTTTTCAGCGTCAGCGTTCTGGAACATGTCACCGACCCCGCCGCCGTTTATCGCTCCTGCTTTCGATGGCTACGTTCGGGCGGGGCGATGGCGCACCGGATCGACCATTCGTCACACGGGATTACCCGCCACTGGAACGGGCACTACTGGGTGGCGGACTGGCTTTGGCGGCTGGTGCTGGGCGGTCGGCCCTATGCCATCAACCGCTGGACGCCGGACGACCATCGCGCCGCTGCCGAGGCGGCGGGGTTCGAGGTCGCATCCCTGAACTGCGTCCCTGGGCGGAACGAAGATGCGCCGCTCTATCGCCGACCGCCGGCAGGTCGGTTTGCCAACATGCCGCGCGAACACCTCTTCGTGGCCACAAGCACCATGGTCCTGAAGGAATCTTGAGCGCGTTTGCCACCGTGAAGGCCGAGACCCGGCCGTTGGTGACGATCGGCATTGCCGTGTACAACGCCGCCGACACAGTCCAACGGGCGGTGTCCTCGGCGTTAGCGCAGACTTGGCGCCCCATTGAGATAATCCTCGTCGACGATTGCTCCACCGACGGGACGCCTATGGTTCTGGCCTCGCTACAGGAGGGCCACCCTGAGATTCGCCTCTTCCGTCAGGCCAGGAATGCAGGCGTGGCGGCGACCCGGAACAGGATTGTCGCTGAGGCCAAGGGCGAATTCATCGCCTTCTTTGACGACGACGATCGCAGCCACCCGGACCGGATTGTGCGTCAGGTTGCGCGGATCGAGGCGTATGAGCATGCCTTCGCTGCGGGCGCGCCGGTGATCTGCCATACGGCGCGCCGGCAGTGGTTCGCGGACGGCCGCGAGCAGGTTGTCAGCACAATGGGAACGCAAGTAGGCAGGGCCGCCCCGGCGGGCCGCGCGGTCGCCGAACGGGTCCTGATCGGGACGCCGCTCAAGGACGGCTACGGAGCTTGCGCTACCTGCTCCCAGATGGCGCGCACGGCGCTGTACCGCGATCTGGGTGGATTCGACTCCGCCTTCCGCCGCAGCGAGGACACCGACCTTGCAGTGCGTTTAGCGAAAGCTGGCGGGCACTTCGTGGGAATTGCCGAACCGCTGGTCGAGCAGTTCATGACCCGCACACCGGACAAGAGCCTCGTTGGCGAGAAGGACTACACCGTGCTTCTATTGGAGAAACACCGGGACGTGCCGGACCGGTTCGGTCTGTTCGACTTCTGCCGCGGCTGGATCGAGGTCAAGCAAGCCTGGCTTGAAAGGCGGCAGTCCGTTGCCTTGGGTCGTGCGGCGAGGCTTTCTCTCCGCTATCCAGCCCAGTCTTTGAGACGCTTGTGGGCGGCGCTATCCAACATCGGTCCCAACCTGGCTTTTCGACGGTTTTATCTGGACGGCTGAATCGGGATGACGCCACCCCTCGTGACGATCGGGATCGCCTGCTTCAATGCGGAGGACACGATTGGCCGGGCCCTGCGCAGTGCGCTCTCCCAGGACTGGCCGAATTGTGAGGTCATCGTTGTCGACGATGCCTCCACCGACGGTTCCGTGTCCGCGGTGAAGGCGGCGATCGAACAGACGCCTGGTGTGCGGCTTGTCCGACACGACAGTAACAAGGGACCGGCGGGCTCGCGCAACACGGTCCTGAGCCATGCAGACGGCTTATTTGTCGCTTTCGTCGATGACGATGACGAGGCGCTGCCTGGGCGGATCGGCGCACAGGTCGCAACGCTGGAGGCCTATGAACGGCAGAGCGGTGCCGAGCTGGTGGCCTGCTACGCATCCGGCCAGCGTGTCTATGACAATGGGTACACCCTTGACCTGCCAGCGATCGGCAGCCGTGGCGACGAAGCTCCAAACGGGGCGGGCGTCGCCGACTACCTGCTGTTCGGACGACGCCGACCCGATTGGTTCTACGGCGGAGGAACGCCGGCTTGCGCGCTCCTGGCCCGGCGCGAGACGTTTGTCAATGCCGGTGGATTTGACGAGGCTCTGGGTCGTGTCGAGGACGCGGATTTCGCAATCCGGTTGGCGCTGAAAGGCGGACACTTTGTTGGCACGCCTTCGCGCCAATTCATCCAGCACGCAACCACGGCCCCCGACAAGTCTCCGGAGAAGAACCTCGAATCCGAGTGCTACCTCGCGGAGAAGCACAAAACCTATCTTCAATCGATCGGGCGGTACGAATACGCTCGGCGCTGGCCGAGACTTCGCTACTGGCACTTCAAACGGAAGTATGTGCGCTTTGTGCGGGAATTCCTGGGTCTTCTGGTTCGCTATCCCTTCGCGGTCCCGCGGCATCTCCTGTCGACGGGGCCAACCAGATTGATGCACGAACGTCGCATAGGTAGGTCATAGCAAAAAGATGCTTGCTGCCGTCAAACGACTACTGCCCGTCTGGCTGAAGGCGCCGGTGCGGCGTGTGATCAAAGCCATCAAATACCGATATAGGCGCTACCGGATTGCACAACCCGTCTCGCACGGAGAACCCCTCAAGATCATCGTCGGGGCCGCGGAAACTCATCAGGACGGCTGGTATTCGACCAATGAGGAATGGCTGGATATCACCAGGGCCGAGGATTGGGAGGCGGTTTTCGAAGGAAAGCGGGTTTTGACTCATGTGGTTGCAGAGCACGTTTTCGAGCATCTGACCTACGAGGAATGCCGCACTGCTCTTGCCCAGATTGCCCGGCACATGGAGCCGGGCGGCAGAATCCGGATCGCGGTTCCGGACGGCAATCATCCGGACAGCGAGTATCTGCGCCATGTGGGGATTAACGGCATTGGTGACGACGCGGCCGACCACAAGCAGCTCCTGACGGTGGATCTGCTGGAGCGATTGATGGAGGAGGCGGGTTTTGCGCCCACGCAGATCGAAGGGTACGACACTTCCGGCACCCTAGTGCAACGGCCTTATTCCGCGGAGGACGGCTTCATCTACAGGAGCCGTGCCAACGCGACGCCCGAGAGCCGCGCCCGATGGGGCTTCGTCGACGCCGACACCTCGCTGATCGTAGACGGGGTGAAGTCTTGAGCGGCGGGTACGTGCTTGCGACGATTTCCCTCGACAACATGGCGGGTGGACTTGAGCGCAACATCATGAGCCTCGCGAACCGGTTGGCGGAGAAGGGGCATTGTGTCGGCCTGATCACCTTCGATTGGCAGTCCGCACAGTCCTTTTACCGGATCGCGGACGGCGTTCGCTGGTACAAGGTGGCGACCTCTGCGCCGCACGCGCCGATCAGCTTCGGCAATCGCCTGCGTTTGATCCTCAATATCCGTCGGGCGCTGAAAGATGCCGGCGCATCCGTCATTGTCTGCTTTCACCATGGGATCCTTGCGCGTTTCTTGCTTGCTGCGCTGTTCACGAAAACCCGGATCATTGTCTCCGAACGCAATTCGCTGAGCATCTACGATCATGTCAGTCGGCCGAAATGGAACCTGAACTTCCTGCTGATGTTTCTGGTTGACCGAATCACCGTGCAATTTCCCCAGTACATCAAAGACTACCCGCGTCTACTCAGGTCCCGCATTATTGCCATTCCGAACCCCGTTTTGCCAGCAACGCGCCTGGCCAACCCGGGCAAGGGTAACGCGCGTGACTCGTCGGAGCTGCTTGCCGTCGGCCGGCTGTGCGCCCAGAAGAACTATGAGGCTCTGATCGCCGCTTTTTCCGATCTCGCACCACGATACCCCGACTGGAACCTGGTGATCGTGGGCGATGGAGAGGGTCGCGAAACGCTGCTTTCGGAAATCGCACGACACGACCTGGAAAGCCGCGTGCACCTGATCCCCGCCACGCGCGAGGTATTCGACGTTTACGAGAGAGCCGCCCTTTTTTGTATGCCGTCGAAGTGGGAGGGGTTCCCCAACGCACTCGCCGAGGCCATGGCGCACGGCTTGCCGGCCATCGGGTATCGGGGTTGCGCGGGCGTCAGGGATGTGATTACGGACGGTGAAAACGGCCTGCTTGCCACTGGAAACGGCGACATAGAAAGCCTCCGCCAAGCATTGGAGAGACTGATGGCAGATCCGGACCGGCGCGAAGAGATGGGGAAGGCGGCGTTGCAGTCCGTCCGTCGCTTCGATCCGGACAGGGTCTTTCCGCTTTGGGAGGACCTGTTGGGCAGCGTCGAGACCCTCAGGTAGGTTTTGGGTGCAGGAATAGGCGTCGACTGGTCTTGGGTGATTTGAGATTAGGTTGGCACGGCGCTAAACACGCCGAAGTAGCAAAACCGGTCGATGGCGGTGAAAAGCCTGGTCGCCGCAGGTCCATGCTGGCAGAACGGAGTCTCGTTTTCTGCTCCGCTGCCTCCTTCCGAATGAACCGAGGAAAGATGATTCAGGGTTCAGGTCGAGATGCACGCCGCTCTCGTGTGCCGTCCCCGCTTCGTCACAAGGGAGGTCTGGTGACCGACCGTCGACTGTCGCCAAAGATTGTCCCTATCGCGTGAAGCCGGCATCACATGAAAGTGCTTTTCTGTATCAAGGCGATGGACACGCCCGGCGGCGGTGCGGAACGTGTGCTGGCGGACGTTGCGTCCGGGTTGGCGGATCGGGGCCATCAGGTCTTTCTGCTGTCATTCGACGACCTTGGCGGCGATTCGTTCTATGCGATCAGCCCCAAGATCCAACGGGTTCGCATCGGTGCCGGCAGGGAAAGCGACTCGTCGAAGTCCTTCAGGATCCTTCGCCACATGCTCATCATGCGCCGGATCATTCGGCGTCTGGCCCCCGACGTCGCCGTGGGATTCATGCACAGTGCCTACATTCCGCTTGGCCTGGCGCTCTGGGGCACCGGGCTGCCGGTAATCGCCAGCGAGCATATCGTGCCTGAGCACTATCGCAGCCGGCCCCTGCAGGCGGCCTTGCTGCACTTGACGCCCTTCCTGGTGAATCGCATCACCTGCGTATCCGAGCAGGTCCGGCTCGCCTTCTCACCGTTCCTGCGCGAAAAGATGGTTGTCGTTCCCAATCCAATCTCAGCCAGTTCCGGAATCCCGGCGGATGTCACCGGCCGGAGGAAACAGCGCAAGACGATTCTGACTGTGGGCCGTATGGACGCCCAAAAGGACCACAGAACATTGATCGGCGCGTTCGCAAGGGTGGCCGACGAGTATCCCGATTGGGACCTGCGCATCGTCGGCACCGGCGAACTCCTCGGCGAGCTCAAGGCGCAGATCTCGTCACTTCGGCTGGATGGGCGCGTCCTCATTCCGGGCGCCACGAAGGATGTCGAGCGTGAGTACGAAGAGGCGCAGCTCTATGTGCAACCTTCCCGCTACGAGAGCTATGGCCTGACGGTCGTCGAGGCGCTTGGCCACGGCCTGCCGGCGATCGGCTTCAGCAACTGCCTCGGTGTCAATGAACTGATCCAGCACGGCAAGAATGGGCTGCTCGTTGACGGACACGGAGACCGGGTTACGGCGCTGGCCGACGGTCTCCGTACGCTGATCTCGGACACGGAGCTGCGGATCGAATTGTCGAAGAGTGGGGTCGGGCCAATGTTGGAGCACCGCATCAAGCCTGTGCTTGATCGATGGGAGAGCCTTCTCGTTGGCGGACTGGGTGCCCGGGAAGGGGCGACGCCATGACTGCCATCTGCCTCTCTACGTTTGCCCGTCGTGCCAAAGTTTGCGCGGAAAGGCCGAGCGCTTGACCGTCCAGATCCGCACCGTCGTCAAGTTCCTCGTCTCGGTTCTGTGCCTGGCGGCAATTCCCATTTTCGTGCCGGTCGAGGAGATACTGAAGCATATCCGGGACATCGAACCGCTGCACCTCATCATCGCCTTCGTGCTGATCGCGCTCAACACATTGCTCAGCAGCCTTCGCTTCTATGTGATGATGAAGTCGTTTGGCATCTTTGCGACGCTGCAGTCGGCCCACAAGATCAACATCTTTTCCCAGATTGTCGGCGTATTCGCGCTGCAGACCGTTGGTCAGATGGTGTTTCGGACGGCCTATGGCGGGCGGTTCGTGGAAAACCCACAGCGCCTCGCCTTGCTGACCATAGTCGAAAAGGGCATCGCGCTTCTGACCCTGTCGTTGATCGGTCTGGTAGGGTCCTATTACATCACGCGTCACATCGAATTCGGCGGCACCGGCGCTGCTCAGCTCGTCATCTTGACGACAGCGATTATCCTCTCTCTGGCTGCGAGCTACACACTCGGCATGACTGCCTCGCAGCGACGGTTCGGTCTCAGGGTCTGGCGATTGCTGACACGCTCCGGACTTGAGAAAGCTGCGGTGCTCAGCCTCGCCATGCACGGACTCATGCTGGTTGCGTATATCGTGGTAGCGACCGGCTTTCTCGGCGATGCGCCGTTGGCGATGATCGCTGCGTTGTTTTCGGTGGTGATGCTGGGGGCCGCGCTGCCGATTAGTTTCGCCGGCTGGGGCATCCGCGAGCTTTCGGCGGGTTTTGTGTTCGCATTGCTGGGCTACGACCCTTCGATCGGGATCGTCGTCGGTGCAACCGTCGGTGTGGTGTCCCTGCTCGCACTCGCTGTGCATGCGGTCATAGCGAATTACATGACGAAATCACTCGAGGTCGAGATCTCTGCGAATGGCGCGGGTCGGGAAGCAGAGACTCATTTCGAACGCATGGTGGCGCTGTTCTGCGGATTCGGTATTGCGGTTTTCATCGGGATACAGATCAGGGTGCCAACAGAGTCGGGCGCGCTGACGGTAAATCTTGCCGATCCAATTGCGATCGTGGGCGCGATCAGCTTCCTGGCCTTCTGGTACCGGGAGTATCTGCACCAGGCGGTCTGGCGTCTGAATGGCCTTGCTCCGGCCATGTGTCTTCTCCTCGCCCTCATCGCCTACGGCTGGTTGCTCGGATATGCCAAGAGGGGGTTCAATTCCTGGGCCACCTACAATCGGGGTGTCGGGTATTTCATCCTGCTTGCCTATCTGTTCGCGGGTTCTATGGTGACGGCGTTTTTCGGTCGTGGCGCGGTCCGTTCGATCATCCGTGTCTTCCTTGTGACCAACCTTTGCATCCTCCTCGTGTATCTGATCGGCTTCGGTCTCGTCGATCGACCGACCCGCGAGGGTTTTGATTGGCGACGGGACTCCTACGCGGGTTTGATCGGGAATCGGAATGCGTTGGCTTTCGCCATGTCGGTGGCCCTGGCAGCAATGCTGGCAATCAAGACCCCGCTCGTCGGCCGCTGGCGCCCGACCGCGTTAGCATTGGCAGCGTTCATCATTGTCATCAGCGGGTCACGCACAGGCATGGCAGTGGCTGTGGTCACGATGGGTCTGGCTTACGTCCTTCGGACGGTTTCCCTAAAGGAGTTCGCCCAGATCGCGGGTGCGACCTGTGGTCTCGTTGCACTGCACTACGCTGTAAATGCCAGCATGCCTGAGGTGATGAGCGCCATTGGATCTGTTGCGTCCTCGATCGCCCCAGAACAATTCGGCGCTGTTGCCAGGGCATTTCAATCCTTTAGCAGTGGAACCGACGTTGCAAAGAACGTAGATATCGGGGCATTGATCATCGTCCAGTCCGAGCGCTTCGAGGGCTACTGGGTCGCACTGGACATGTGGCTGTCGCAGCCGGTCTTTGGTACCGGTATGGGCGCATTCATCTCACACTACGTCGATACGAGAGGGATCCCTCTGGTGATCCACAATTCGGGGCGGAATAAGTAGTTAGGGGCTTGACGAGGTTCTTCGCTGATTGTATCTTGGGGCGAGC
>Ga0066187_1000119_pt1 | contig 34415 bp, 33 predicted proteins | sample WorMetexBAHAMAS1_FD_58706 | JGI IMG/M metagenome (GOLD analysis project Ga0066187, IMG submission 58706) | Marine gutless worms symbiont microbial communities from Max Planck institute for Marine Microbiology, Germany - Inanidrilus exumae... | ecosystem: Host-associated > Annelida > Digestive...
AATCGGAATGCCGTCCGGGATGGATCGGAATCCGTGTCCGGGATCGTCCGGAATACGCAACCTGGCAGAGCAACACCTGGAATCAGCCAAAGATGAGATTGGCGAAATACTTTTGGTGGCGGAGGCTGACAATACTTCTATTTTTAGATTGATTGGTAACATTGTCGGCGCCATGATCCGCATGCATATGCAGTCACCACGGCTGCATCAGGTTATATTTGAAGAAGCCCCGCTTCCTGACGATCTGAAACATCAGCTGAACACATATGAAGATTCAATTGCCGAAACGCTTTGCCAGATTATTATCCAGAACCCGAATGTAGATCTTGGGCGTCCCATGCTTGCGGCCCGATTAATAGTGCGCATTGTTGAATCATTGACCCACTGGTATGTGATCGAGGAGCCCAGCGGTATAAACGAGAAGGATATTATTGACGAAATAACCACGGTTCTAAGCAGATATCTTAGGGTAGAGTACACGTAGAGCCAATTTGGAGGCATCAACTCAACCCAATATGTTGTGCATGGATAATGAGGGGCGGACACAAGAATTAGGAACGGTATTATTTCATCGAAACTACTCTGAAGTATCATATAACTTATGGTCGTGGTGTTCAGTTGGCAAATTACCTCTTGAGTGACGAAATTATACCTAACCGATTATAAAAGGTTTCAAGACAGCCTGATTTTTAAGAGGTACCCAAAAACCAATTGACAAAGAAAGGTCTCTCGAATAAAAGCAGACAAAATATCCAATTTGGATTATTTTTTTATGGCGGCTAATTTTTTATCCAGATACATACCTGTGGCAGATGCGGTTGCCCAACTCTTACACCCCCATGCTGAAGTGGTGATCCATGAGCTTTATACGGATAGGGTTTACCATGTCGCAAATACCTTTTCAGGTAGAAAAGCTGGGGACGCCTCCTTATTGAAATTAAGTGCCGAAGCGCTGGAAATGGAAGCAACCATCATCGGCCCCTATGAAAAACCCGGCGAAAAGGGGCAGACAATCCGTTCCATCACTTCAGTACTTCGAAATGATAGTGGCCAAGCACAGGGCCTTATGTGCATCAACCTGGATTATTCAGGGTATGAACCGGCTTTGGATTTGCTGGAGGCCCTAATTCGTCCAAAGCCACGTCAGCCAAACCCTGAAATCCTTTTCAGGCATGACTGGCAGGACCAGATTAAGCTTGAGATCAGGGATTTTTTAATTGAAAACCAACTCACCATAACCAACCTGAACTTATCCAATCGAAGGCAACTGATGTCCCGATTGGATGAAAAGGGTCTTTTTTACGCCAAAAAATCCATCGAACAAGTGGCGACCATTCTTGGCGTTTCCAGAGCTACTTCCTACAGCGATCTTCAGGCAATCAGAAAATCGGCTAACAGTATAGAAAAGAAGATTACCAAATGACACGAATCATTGAGTTGGACAAAATCAAAACACTGCTCACGGATGCGGATCTCGCGCAACTGAAGGATATTATTGAATTGGGACAGATTATTGAAACATGCCGGGGGAAAGGTGAAGCTTCACAGGCCAGTGCGAGGGCATCTGAAGACCAAATCACCGTTGTCGATCTCACGGGCGCGGCCGTCCAGGATATCCAGGTCGCCACAGCGGTATGAAGAGCCGCAGACAAAATCAAGGAAGATGAAACAATATGACGAATCCCATCCGATACGCTAGTACTTGCGGCAATGTCGAGCCGGTAAGCTTTGATACTGCAGTACTACAGGGATTTGCCCCTGCCGGTGGCCTTTTTGTGCCGGACCGTCTGCCGAAATTCTCTAAAGATAATCTGGATGGGATGCGGCACCTAAGCTACCCGGATCTTTGCAGTCGCATCCTGTCAACCTTCATAGATCCGGAAATTATTCCCGAGCAGGACCTGGACCAGTTGATCCAGCAGAGTTTTAAGTGGTTCGACCATCAGGATATCATCCCCCTGGTTCCCTGCCCCGGACACCAAAACCTATTCGTCATGGAGTTATTCCACGGCCCTACCCAGTCATTCAAGGATATTGCCATGGGGTTTCTGGTCCGAACCATGGATTATCTGCTGACCCGCCAGGATCGACGGCTAAATTTGGTCCTGGCTACCACAGGAGACACGGGGCCGGCAGCAGCCCATGCCGCGGCCGGACTTTCCACCATCAATTGCTGGCCTCTGTTTCCAAAGGGGATGATTTCCCCGGAACAGGAGGGGCAGATGACAGGGATACGGGCAGCCAACATTTACCCGGTGGGGGTGACGCACTGCCCGGACGGAGGGGATGATTTAGACCGTGTGGTACTGAGCTTGTTCAGCGATCCCGAAAAGAAGGACCGGTTGAAGCTTTCCAGCGTCAACTCCATTAACTGGTGCCGAGTAATGGTCCAATCTGTCCACTACTTGTATGCTTACTTCCAGGTTTGCGCTTTGACAGGCAGGAAAATCGGATCTCCAATTAGCTATTCTGTTCCTTCCGGTGCCTTTGGAAACCTCTTTGCAGGCTACCTCGCCAGGGAGATGGGCCTTCCTGTACATACCTTCATCTGTGCCGTAAATGCCAATCAGACGCTTTTTCGGGCTTTTAGCGAGGGGGTATTTGCCCCTTCAGCGCTGATTCCCACCTGTTCGTCTGCCATTGATATTGCCTTGCCGTATAACTTTTGGCGATTCCTTTACTTTGTCTCGGGGCGTGACTGGGGTCAAATTAAAACATGGATGGAAGAACTGGATGCTGAAGGCAGGGTTGAACTTGATGACCAAACCCGTAATGCCATAAACCGGGGATTTCAACCGGTTGCGGTTACAGATGAATTGACTCTAAAAACAATCAAGGCGCATTTTGAATCAGATCCTTCCTATCTTATAGACCCCCATGGAGCGGTGGCCCTGAATGGAGCCATACGTCAGCAGGTTGACAATGACACTCCAGTGGTCTGCCTGGCAACAGCACACCCGGCAAAATTCCCGGATGTCATTGCAAAGGCTCTGGAGCTGGCAGAAGGCAACCATCTACCCGAAGCAGCTCTCCACCCGGACTTGGTCCGGGTACCGGATGAGGAGGCCAACCTTTCAACCTGCGCCCTTGATGGCCTCGAAGATTATCTTACTGACACCATCGGCTCAGTCGCAGCCAGCTCTTCCGAAATTGCGCGATAACGCGTTTAGGAGATCCCATTGGCAGACCTAACAATTCTTAGCAAAGAAGATATCCAGTCGATTATTGATAATTATGACCTCGGCAATCTAAAAAGCGCGATGCCCTTATCCGGCGGCCAGGCCAACTCCTCGTACAGGTTACTCACTTCAAGGGGAAGTTTTATCCTATCGGTCTGCGATGAGAAATCCACGGAAGAAATTGATACTCTGACCAGGGTACTGGATTATCTTGTGGCCAATCGCTTTCCAACTACCTGCCTTGTTCGGCCCGTAAGCGGTCATAGTTTTACCGATTTTAATAAAAAGCCTGTATACATAAAACAATTCATAGATGGAAGTGTTATCAAAGAACCGGACCGTTTTATGCTAGAACAGGTGGGGAATACAATTGCTCGACTCCACGAGTTGACGGTTCCTGAATACATACCCCAGGTTTTTGCATACGGGGTTGAAAATTTTGAGGACGCATTGATAGCAGATATATCCCACCCTTTCAAGAAATGGATTAGGGATAAAGCAGACATGCTAAAATCCGAACTGGACTTGACAATGGCCAGGGGGTTTATTCACGGGGACATCTTCTGGGACAACCTGCTCTTCAATGAAGGGAAGTTAACCGCGGTCCTGGATTTTGAAGAGGCCTGCCATTATTTTCTGCTTTACGATTTGGGCATGGCCGCTGTGGGGTGCTGTTCGGTTGAGGGCCGTTTCAATGTAGAAAAAATTGCCTGGCTGCTGCAGGGCTATCAAAATCGCTGCTCACTGACCGGTCCTGAAAAAGCCCAGTTCATCCCTTTCATGGTCTATGCAGCCACGGCAACGGCATTTTGGCGATTCAGGCAGTACAACCTGAGGCACCCTAACCTGAGTCTGGCAGACAGCTATAAAGAAATGGCCTCCCTGGCAGACCACCCACCTGACATAAAATTGTAACTGAGCTAATAATAGAATCCCCAACAAATTAAATTGAGTAGGAATTAGCATGCGCGATTTTGAACTGGAAAGATATCGATATAAAGCTTTTTGGGAATAAATCATTATAAAGACGCATTAAGCTTTTATGCAAGGTTCTTCTCCAATTTAGTTTGAGATGTAGTTGTGCATGATGATCATCACACGTTGTGATAATGATCATCTCTTAGTAAAGCTCTGGGGAGACCGATTCCATGGATGAGTTGATCTTTCAACCTATTTCTTGAATTAGGATATTGGCGGGTCATGACTCAGATTTAGAAGTTCCATTAGGGATGGAAACAATCAATACAGCTCCGGACGCCGGTTGGGAAAGAAATGGCGCATTTCATGCTTCCGGACCCATTGAAGGTTTTCCCTTCTCAGCTCCGCAAAAAGAATTCCATCCTTGTCGATGAGATGATCAGCGATGATATCTCCGGAGGGTCCTAACACGACCCCGTTGCCTGGAAAGGAAAGGCCGTTTCCATTGGGGCCAATCTGGTTGCAGGCGGCAATGAAAACGCTGTTGTCGTAAGCCCTGGCCGGGAGATGGCGCATCCAGGAGGCGTGCTTGGTTGCGGCGTCTCCCCGTGGGGATGCGTGGGGGATAAAGATCGCTTCTGCACCCATGGCCGTCATACGGGTGGAAAGCTCTGGGAAATGGGCATCGTAGCAGAGTTGGATCCCGAACTTCAGACCGCCGGCATTGAAAACCGGCACCCGGTCACCCGGCGTGAACGTACTTTTTTCAGGGGGGGCAAGGTGGAGTTTACGGTAGACTTCGATGGTGCCGTCCGGTGCTGCCACTAGGTGGCTGGCATAGATCCTTCCACCCGGGGCGCTTTCCGCCAGGCCCGCCAATATCGTCAGGCCGGCGTTTTTCGCCATGGTGGAAATGTTCCTGCTCGCGAATCCGGGAACGGTTTGTGCCAGTGCCTGCATCTCTTTTTTGTTGCCGTAGCCGGTGACATTCAATTCCGGAAAGCAGACAATGGCGGCACCGCCGGCCAACGCTTTTTCCACCCATCCGAGCATAGCGGTAAGATTGCTGTCAATCTCCCCGAAAGAGGCGTTGCAGACGACCAGGGCAATGGTGATCTTATCATCCATACGGAGTTGTTGGCGCAGCGGTTATAGGTCAAAATGCGCTTTGATTTTAAATACCTTGGTGGCCGGCAGATTCATGATCCCGTCGATGCCGGTCTCTTCCGATATGGTTTTAAGATTGGATTCGATCTCTTCCATGGAAGGTGCGATGAAGGTGAACCAGACATTGAACTCGCCCTTCCGCATGTAATTGTGCGTCACACCGGGATAACGGTTGACCACTTCCGCAAACCGGTTCACCGCATCCCTGGGTACTTTCGCGGCGCACAGGGTGCTGACGTATCCCAGTTTGTCCGGTACGAAGTTGCCGCCGATTCGCCGGATGATGCCCTGCTCCTTTAAACGGATCACCCGCTCGATCACATCGTTCTCTTCAAAACCCAGGTCCCGGGCAATGGCTTCATAGGGCCTTGCCGTTATGGGAAAATCGGATTGAATCCGGTTTAAAATCACCTTGTCTGTCTCGTCCATCGGTTGCATAGGGATCACTCCCGGGGGTTCAGAAATTTACGGGCTCAGGGTTCCGTTCCAACAGGTTTTGAGTCCAAGATTGTTCCCAAACAGCGCGGTTTCTGCCTCTGTTCAATTGATCCGGCTTTGGCACCCGAAAAAGGGGCCGGTCAGCCATTGCCGATGAATTTGATTTTCACCTTACGACTGCGGGGCCCGTCAAACTCACAGAAAAAGATCCCCTGCCAGGTGCCCAGGACCAGCCGGCCGTTTTCTACGGCGATCAGTTCGGAGGCGCCCACCAGGGTCGATTTAACGTGTGCCGGGGAGTTGCCCTCCATGTGGCGGTACTCGGCCTCCCACGGAACGATCCGGTTGAGGATCATCAGAATATCTCTTTTTACTGCGGGATCCGCACTTTCATTGATGGTCACAGCCGCGGTGGTGTGGGGAACGTACACCATGCACAAACCGTCTGTAATTCCGGATGCCGTCAGGGCCGATTGGACATCTGAAGTGATATCGACAAACTCGGTGCGGCTTCGGGTCTTGACACTGATATACATGGTTTCCTCCCTGCAAACAAAAAGGCCCTGCAGGTTAGCAGAGCCTTTTGTCAGCAATCTTAAAAACGGTCACGATCTATCGGGTTTATACGCATCCGGTCGGTTTGGGAAGACCGGCCATCTTGCATGCTCCCTTGCCGGGGCCTGAGGGGAACAGCTCGTAAATGTGTTTCAGTTTGAAGCCGGTCACTTTGGAGAGAACGCGGACCATCGGGGCGATGCCGTTTTTCTCGTAGTAATCTCTCAGTACGTCGATCACTTTCTGGTGCTCGTCATTCAGCTCGTCGATACCCTCGGTGGACTTAACATACTGAACCCATTCCGGACTCCAGTTGGCGTAATCGTCGATGAAACCGTCCTCGTCCACACTAAATGATTTTCCTTCAAACTCTACAGTTGGCATTTAACAATCCTCCTTACAGTGGTTTTGATTTACGGCGCTCGGCCTTTATATTCGAAGTTCGTAAAGGATGCTTTTTACATGATCGATAATTTATTGTCAATATATAAAATGGAAATCTTATGAGCCAATTTCAAAACGTCCCAGTTTGGCCGATCTCTGTGTTGGGCTCAAATTTTAATCCTCGAAATACTCAATGTATTCCTGCGGTTAAAATTTTGCCCGCCTTGACCTGAACCAAACTGAAACGCTTTGAAACAGGCTTTTTTAATACTCTTTTGGCATGGTGTTGAGCTGTGCCAGGGTGAATACCGGACCGTCCTTGCAAACGAATTCCTTTCCGACATTGCACCGACCGCACATCCCGATACCGCATTTCATCCGGTTTTCAAGGGACATGATGATGCGATCGTGTCCATAGCCGCGCTGGTCCAATACCGGCTGGGTAAATTTGATCATGATGGGAGGGCCGCAGACGATGGCATAGGTATCCGCATCGCCAGAAGGCGCCTTTTGATCGGTGATGGTGGGAACGAAACCGACATTGTATTTCCAGTCCGGATCGTCCGTTCCATCGACTGTGATATGCATGTGAATGTCGTCCCGAGATTCCCATTCGGCCAGTTCGTCTCGATACAGCAGCATGCCCGGTGTTCGGGCGCCGTAAATCACGTGAATGTCGCCGAAATTGGACCGGTTGGCCGGATCGAGCATGTAGATGATCGATGATCTCAAAGTGGTGAAAGCAAACCCGCCGCCGATGATAACGATATTTTTCCCATGGAGGGTTTCCCATGGATACCAGTTCCCCAGCGGACCCCGGATTCCCATGATATCGCCCACCTTCATTGCATGGAGATAGGAGGATACCAACCCGACCTTGTTGACGGTGAATTTGACAAAACCCTTTTCCGTAGGTGAGGACGCGATACCGATGGGAATCTCCCCTTTACCGGTGACGGACAGTTCCGCAAACTGCCCCGCCTTGTATTGAAACTTCTCTTCATCCGCTTTGTTGAGGAAAACGAATTTAAAGGTTTTCAGGTTCTTGTCTTCGGTTTCGGTAATGATTTCATCGATTCGAACCGGATATGGCATATAGGGATTGAGCACGGTATCCTCCATTATTTTACTTCACACGCAGCAGCTGATTCTCCAAAGCTGTTCATGAGTCCGCAGACGTTTCGAATATCAATATTGACGGGACAGTGGCGGATACATCGGCCGCATCCGACGCATTGGATGCCGTTGCTGTATTTGTCGACATAATACTTCAGTTTGTGCATAAACCGCTGGCGCACCCGTTGGACCTTGAGTCCCCTGGGGTTGTGGCCGGAACCGTGCAGTGAAAAGAGGGGGAACATGCAGCTGTCCCAGTTCCGCATTCTCACGCCGCTCTTGCCGTGGTTTTCATCCTGGATGTCGAAGCACCAGCAGGTGGGGCAGAGATAGGTGCAGGTGCCGCAATTGATGCATGAAAAAGCCACTTCTTCCCAAAACGGTGCGTCGTACAGCTCTGTGGTGACCTTGTTGGCCAACTGGTCCGTCGCAACTTCCGATACGATCTTCTCTTCAGCCGCTGTCTTCATGCCGGCCATCATTTCTTCGGCGTCTGCATCCATCGCAAATCCCCCGGCCGTCAAAAATGCCTCCCCCTTTTCAGTGATTGACTCGGCGATGTAGACATCACCCGCATCCATAAGGAGTACATCCAGCCCGTTAGCGCTGAAAGGCCCCGAACCGGCGGTGGTGCAGAAACAGGTGGAGCAGGGATCGTTGCAGGCCAGGCCGACCCAGGTGCATGCCTCGTAGGCTTTCAGCCAGAAGGGATCCTTGTATTCGGGGGTGTCGAAGTTTCGTTTGACCAGTAGAAATGCATCCGCATCGCACGGCCGGATGCCGATGACCGCTCTTTTGGCCTTTTCCCCGTCGATCTCCTTCATGACATGATGGTCCGGGTCGTTTTCATCAAGGGAGTATTCGAACATCAACTGGGATTGGGGATGGACCAGGGCCTTTGCCGACAAACGGGTATTTCCGAAATTAAGATCGGGGGGGTTGCCCTTTTCCAACTCCTTGAAACTATAATATTCTCCATCTTCCACCGGGGCAAACAGCTGATAGTTGGATTGCAGCGCTTCAATGGCCGATGCCCATTTCTCTTTTTCAATTCGATAGATCTTCATAACTGTAGCCTTTGAATTCTCAATTTTTAAGTGCCGACACCGGCTACTTGATAAAATCGTCCGGATCCCCCGGTTTGTAGACATCCAGCGGCGGTCTCTCATCGATGGACAGACCGGCTTCCCATTCGAAAAGATCCAGGCAGTCCTTCTCCAGCTTTTTGGTAAACAGGCGCATATTGATGCCCACCGGGCAGGCTCGCTCGCAGGCCCCGCAATCGGTGCAGCGTCCGGCACAGTGATAGGCCCGTAGGAAATGGAAGGTTCTCACATCCGCCGGATCCTGACTTTTCCCCACCCACTGGGGTCTGCTTTCGTCCACAAAACAGGTGGGGCAGTAGCAGAGCGGACAGGCGTTCCGGCAAGCATAGCACCGGATGCAGGGTTCAAGAAGCTGTTCAAATGTATTCCATTTCTCCTCGGGGGACATCGATTCGATTTCCCGTACCTCTGCGTACCGGTCCACGTCCTGTTGCTCCGGTAACGGGTCCGCAACCATCTCGTCGTAAATGACCGGGTTTCGGTGGATGCACACCGAGCAGTTCTGCTGCAGCATCTCACTTCTGTCCAGCGCGGTCTCTCCGGTATCGGTCCGGACCGTCACGGTGTCAGCGGTTTCTTTTACTTCCAGAATCTCGCCTGTCACACGGCCTTTGACCCGGTGCTTGTCGATCATTCCCCGGCAGGGGACACCGATGATGGTCAATTGTTCCCGGGTAATTTTGTTTTCGATGATGTGGGTCACGATGTTCCGGCTGTCGCACCCCTTGGCCACGATCCCGATCTTCTCTTTTCTTCCCGTGAGATAGTTCGCCAGGTTGATGCCGCAGTTGCCGTCCCAAACCAGTTTGTCCACCTCTTCGGCTTTGGTTACCATGCACGGCTCGTTCATCAGGGGCATGGTTCCTTTTTTAAAGCCGATGATCATGTCCACGCGACACTCCTTGATGAGCCGGGTGGCGATCTCGCGTATCTTACTGCTGTATTCCAACATGTTAAGCTGCCTCAACCTTTGATTTTACAAAATGCTTTCTCGGTCCCAATACCGCTATCGCATCGGTTACCTCCTTGACCACCTTTACGAATTTTGTGGATTCGGCGGAGGACACCCATGAAAAATGGATGCGATCGGGTTCGATCCCCATATACTCGGACAGATTTGAAAACAGGGCAAATTTTCGACGTGCGTAGTAATTACCTTCCAGGTAATGGCATTCGCCGGGATGTCAGCCGGACACCCATACGCCGTCAGCCCCCTGCCGGAAGGCCGCGAGAATGAATTTGGGACTCATGCGACCGGTACAGGGGATCCGGATGACCCGGATATTGGACGGATACTCCATCCGGCTGACACCGGCCAGGTCCGCAGCCCCATAGCTGCACCAGTTGCACAAAAAACTGACGATCTTCGGTTGCCAATCGGTCATTTGTGGTTCTCCTTCGTTGCGAGTGAAGCGCACGGGGATGAATTTTCCTGCCTCTATATCGCTTCCTCCATGGAAAATATCTGGGCGAAAATCTGATCGTTGTCAAAACCCTTTAAGTGTATCGCTCCCGAGCGGCAGGAGGCGACGCACAGTCCGCATCCCTTGCACAGGACGGCATTGATCTGTGCCTTGCCCGGGTTGAAGCGGTCGTCATCGGCAATGAACGAGGGCGCCGAGTAGGGACAGATCGATACGCACACCCCGCACGAGCTGCAGATGGCGGGATTGGTGTTGGCCACGGTTCCGCTGGTGTACAGCTTTTCCCTGGCCAGCAATGTCAATGCCCGCGATGCCGCCGCCCGACCCTGGGCCACGGATTCATCGATGGGTTTGGGATAGTGGGCCATGCCGCACAGGAACACGCCGTCCGTGGAAAATTCGGAGGGCCCCAGTTTGGCGTGCTTCTCCACGAAAAACCCGTCTTCATTGAGCGGCACCTTGAAGAACTGGGCCAGCTTCTCGTCGCTGTTGGGCACGATGGCGGTGGCCAGGGTCAACAGGTCGGTTTCGATGGACACCGGTTTTTGGAGCACATGATCGGTGACCGTCACCGTGACGCTGTCTCCCTGAAGACTGACCTCCGGTTTGTTGTCCAGGGTGAAACGGATGAAGATGACACCCTTTTCCCGGGCCTCCTTGTAGAGATACTCCTTCTCGCCGTAGGTGCGGACATCCCGGTTCAGAACGAAGATGTTCATTTCCGGATTGCGTTTTTTCAGCTCCAGGGCGTTGTGGATGGAGTGGGTGCAGCAAACCCTGGAGCAGTAGGGACGTTCCGGTTCCCGTGAACCCACGCACTGGATGAAAACGGCGGTCTGGATGTCGGAAAGCGAAGGATCGTTTTCGATAAACCGGCGGTCCAGTTCCAGGCTGGTGAGGATCTTCCCGTTGTTGCCGTATTCATAGGTGTCCGGCTGGAAGGGGGAGGCCCCGGTGGCCACCACGGCCACACCGTGTTCGATGGCCGTCTCGGTGCCGTTTGCCGTTACCGTCGACGTGAAGTTGCCCACAAAGCCCTCCACATCGGTGAGTTCCGATTCCAGGTGGAGATGGATCTTTTCTTCCCCTTCCACCTCTTTCACCATCGCCGCCAGCTTTTCCTGGATCGGCTCGCCCTTTACGGTTTCGTAGAGGTTGATCGCCTGGCCGCCCAATTGAGCGCTCTTTTCGACGATATGGGTTTCATATCCCTGCCGGGCCAGGCTTCTGGCCGCCGACATGCCGGAAATGCCGCCCCCGATGACCAGGGCCGTGGGGTTGATGGCCAGTTCCGCTTCCTCCAGCGGTTCCATCAGGCTGACCTTGGAAATGGCCATGCGCACCAGGTCCTTGGCCTTCTCGGTGGCCATCTCCGGGTTGTCCTTGTGCACCCAGGAATCCTGGTTGCGGATGTTGGCCATCTCGAACAGGTATTTGTTCAAACCGGCGTTGATGAGGGTTTCCTGGAACAGCGGCTCGTGGGTTTTGGGCGTACAGGCGGCAATGACCACCCGGTTGAGGTTCTTCTGCTTGATGACGCCGGCCAGGGCCTCCTGCTGATCCTGCGAGCAGGAGTAGAGATTGGTATCGGTGTATTCCACGTAGGGCAGGCCGGCGGCATAGTCCGCCACGGCCTTGACGTCCACCACCCCGGCGATGTTGATCCCGCAGTGACAGACGAACACACCCACCCGGGGTCTTTCGTTGATGACGTTGGTTTCGGGCACCTCCTCTTTTTCCTGAATGAGGGTGCCCCGCGCGGAGCTGAGGATCTCGCCGGCGGCAGAGGCTGCGGCACTGGCATCCACCACCGACTGGGGGATGTCCTTGGGGCCCTGGAATGCACCGCAAACAAAGATGCCCTTCCTGGAGGTCTCCACCGGCTCGAAGGTGCCGGTCTCGCAGAAATTGCCGGCGGTGGTCTCGATGCCGAGCCGGTGTGCCATTTCCATGGTGGCCTGATCGGTCTGCAGTCCGATGGAAAGGACGATCATATCGAAGGTTTCGGTTTCGATATTGCCGTCCGCATCCACGTAGCGCACCGAGAGGTCTTCGCTGCCGTGGATCGGATCGATGGAGTGCACGCGGCTCTGGATGAAGCGGACGCCCTTGTCCTTGGCGCCGTTGTAGAACCGTTCGAAATCCTTGCCGTGGGTGCGGATATCCATGTAGAAGACCGCGCAATCCAGATCGTCGCCGGCATGCTCCTTGGCGATGACGGCCTCCTTAATGGCGTACATGCAGCACACCGAAGAGCAGTAGGCGTTGTCGCAGCGGTTGAGGTCACGGGAACCGACACATTGGAACCAGGCGACCTTTTTGGGTTCCTTGTGGTCCGACTCCCGGACCAAGTGGCCGCCGGTGGGGCCGGAGGCGGAAAGAACCCTTTCCATCTCCATGGCGGTGATCACATTGGGATGCTCCGCATATTTATAGGTGTCGAATTTGGAAGGGTCGAAGGGTTCGAAGCCGGGGGCCAGGATGATGGAGCCCACACTCAGTTCCACGGTCTCATCCTGCATGTCGTGGTCGATGGCGTCCACGCCGCAGAATTCCGTACACACCTTGCACCCGCCGGTCTTGAAATGAACACAGACATCCCGGTCGATGGCCGGGGTGTTGGGAACCGCCTGGGCATAGGGTACATACACCGGTTTGCGCCCCTTGAGGCCCATGTCGTATTCCGACGGGATCAGGTGGGGATCTTCCTTATTGGTGATGTTTTCCCGGATTTTTTCCAGTGTGATATGCCCGGTGGGGCAGACCGAGGCGCAGGCGCCGCAGGCGATACAGGCGTCCGTCTGGATGTGAAAGGGGGTGTCCACGGTGAGGTCGAGCCCGCGGCCCGCGAGGGTGATGGCGTTGTTCCCCATTTTCTCGCACATCCGAACGCACAGACCGCACAGGATGCAGGTGTCGTCTTCGGCGGTAAAACGGGTCTGATCGATTCCGTATTCCTGCGCCAGCTCCTTTAATATCGGTACTTCCGGGCAGCGAGCCAGCAGCATCTCCACGATGAGCTTGCGTCCCTCTATGACCGTCTCGGTGTCAGTCTTTACTTCCATGCCCTCCCAGATGGGGTAGTTGCATGCCGTAACGAAACGCGTCCTGCGACCGTCGAACAATTCCACGGTGCACAGACGGCACATGCCGGCCGGTTCCAGGGCTTTATGATGGCACAGCGTCGGAATTTTCACTCCGTGCTTTTCCGCGATCTGGAGGATTAACTGGCCCTCCTCGCCCTGTACTTTCTTGCCGTTCAGCTTAAACGTGATCATAACTGCCTTCCCCTGTATGCTGCGATATTCGAAACTTATTTGATGGCGATTGCATTGAATTTACAGCCGTCGTAACAGATGCCGCATTTGATGCAGTTTTCCTGGACGATGCTGTGGGGTTTTTTCTTCTCCCCGATAACGGCTTCCTGCGGGCATTTGCGAAAACAGACCCGACAGCCGGTACAGGCTTCTTCGTCGATTTCATAATGAAACAGCGGTTTGCATATTCCGCCAGGGCATTTTTTGTCCTTGATATGGGCCTCGTACTCACCCCTGAAAAAGAGGATGTTGGTCAGGACGGGATTGGGTGCCGAAGTACCCAGGCCGCAGAGAGAGAACTTCTGCATCATGGCGCCCAACTCTTCCAGCAGGGCGATATCTTCCATTTTTCCATCGCCCTCGCAGATGCGGGTGAGAATTTCCAGCATCTGCTTGAGGCCCTCGCGGCAGGGATTGCACTGGCCGCAGGATTCCTCCACCAGAAAATCCACGAAATACCGGGCAACATCCACCATACAGGTGTCCTGATCCATAACGATCATGCCTCCCGAGCCCATGATGGATCCAACCTTGGACAATTCGTCAAAATCCACTGGAAGGTCGAGGAATTGTTCGGGGATGCAGCCGCCCGAAGGGCCGCCGGTCTGGACGGCCTTGAACTTCTTCTTTTTCGGAATGCCGCCGCCGATATCGAAAATGATCTGACGCAGGGTGGTGCCCATGGGAACTTCCACCAGACCCGTGTTCAACACCTTGCCCACCAGGGAGAAGATTTTGGTGCCCTTGCTCTTATCGGTGCCGATGCCGGCATACCAGTCGGCACCCTTGTCGATGATCACCGGCACGTTGGCATAGGTTTCCACGTTGTTGAGGTTGGTGGGTTCTTCCCGGAAACCTTTTTCCACCGTGTGGATATATTTGGCACGCGGACGGCCCGGTTTGCCTTCCAGAGAGGCCATCAGGGCGGTGGACTCGCCGCACACGAATGCGCCGCCGCCGCGGCTGATGGTGATATCGAAGCTGAAGTCGGTACCCAGAATATTGGATCCCAGCAGACCCTTTTCCCGGGCCGCATTCAGGGCGATGGACAGATTGGTGACTGCCAGTGGATATTCGTGACGCACATAAACATACCCCTCACTGGAGCCGATGCCGCAGGCAGCGATAATCATTCCCTCGATGACAGCATGGGGGTTTCCCTCCAGCAGGCTCCTGTCCATGTAAGCCCCGGGATCGCCCTCGTCTGCGTTACAGATAATATAGCGGTCCCCGTGATGTTTGGCACAGGTGGCCCATTTGATGCCGGCGGGGAATCCGCCGCCGCCGCGGCCGCGCAGCCCCGAATGCTTGACCTCGTCGATCACCTCCTGCGGTTTCATGTCGAAAATGGCTTTTTCCAGGGCCGCATAACCGCCCATGGCCACGTAATGATCGATGTTGGTGGGATCGATCATGCCGTTGTTGCCGAAGATGACGCGTTCCTGAAGCTTGTAGAAAGGGATATCGTACTCATGAACGATTTTCTTTTTGGTGGACGGATCCTTGAAAATCAGCTTTTCCACCAATTCGCCGTTTTTGAGGGTTTTTTCTACGATATCGGGGATATGTTTTACCTTTACCTGGGGATAGAAGATCTCCTCAGGGTGGATCACCATGATGGGGCCCTTTTCACAGAAGCCGTGGCATCCCGTCAGTCGGATTTCGACCTCGTCGCTCATCCCCTGTTCGGCCAGTTCGTTTTTCAGTGCTTCGTATACATCGGCGGTTCCGTAGGCACCGCAACCCGAACCGGAGCATAGTGAGATCAGTCGGTGAGAACGGTTTTGCTCCCGATCCTGGAGTGCTTTTCTGTATTCCGCGAGTGCCGCCCTGCTGTCAAATTTTGCCATTGTCCAGTCTAACCTCCGTTTACACCGTGCCGTTAGACGGCTTTCTGCTTATAGGACTCCACCAGTTCGAGTGTACTGGAACGGTCCAACCCGCCATGGGTATCTTTGTTGACCATCACTACAGGACCCGAGGCGCAGCAACCGATGCAGCGAACGCCGTCCAAAGTAAACAGCCCGTCTTCGGTGGTCTGGCCTTCATCAATCTGAAAGCGTTCCTTCAGTGTGTCCGTAATTTTGCCGGCGCCGCGAACATGGCAAGCCGTACCCGTACAGACGTTGAATATGTATTTACCTCGGGGTTCGAGGCTGATGGTTTTATAAAAGGTCGCCACGCTGTAAATCTGGCTTTCCCTCACGCCGACTTTCTCCACCAGCGTGGGAATGATTTCGGGGGGAACGTAATTGTAGATATCGCTGATATCCTGCATGATCATCAGAAGAGATTCATGACTGCCCTTGTATTTTTCGATGATCTCGTCCACGGTTTTCCAGTCGATTTCAACTGAAGATGCCATTTTGTGTAATCCTTTTTCTTCCTTCTTCGCGATCTTGGGGGAGATGCCTCCGCATTCTGTCACCGCCAGTCGACAGCGGGCGGTATTTAGGCTTCCTGGGCCACCTGGGTAACCGGACAATTGTCAACACAGGCCCCGCAACCGGTGCACAGATCCGGTATGATGGTGCGGGCGCGCTTTTTGACCTTGACCTTGAAATTACCCGGTTCGCCTTCGACAGATTCCAGATCGGAATAGGTGATCAGTTCGATATTCAGATGCCGGCCGACCTCGACCAGTACGGGTGAGATAATTCACATGGCACAGTCGTTGGTGGGAAACGTCTTGTCCAGTTGGGACATCACCCCCCCGATGGCGGGGCTTTTTTCGAGGAGGTACACGTAGTACCCCGAGTTTGCCAAATCCAATGCGGATTGCATGCCGGCGATTCCTCCGCCGACAACCAGAACGGATCCGATGACATCGTTGGCCATTTTTCGTTCTCCTGACGGTTTGTAACCATTTCTATACGGGGGTCCAGAAACGCCCCGTCAACCATTCCCCTTTAAGGGGACTGAACCAAATGACAGCAATTATACGGCAACCTTTTGGTTGTCAACAGAATTCGGTGAGCAAGGACGATCTTTCGGACCGGAGGAGGGAATGAATCAATGAAAACAATTGATATTAATAGAAATACTAGTTGATCAGCCCTGTGATTCCGAAAAATAGTAGAATTTTCGTACCATCGGATTCCCCTTTTTTCAACCCTTTATCTCCGCCGGTCATTTCAATATGACGGCAAAATCGGGGCTTCGGATATCCTGTGTCAAACTAGCGGAACCGAATTTTGGCAGTCGCTCTGATCCGGTTGCACCGCAACAGGGATGAAAGAAAACGGTGAAAAGGGCGGAAAAAAAGCCCCCCTGCACCCTTCGGATGCGGGGGGGGAGAACGAAAGGCCGCGGGATCAGGCGGCGAGCTGAAGGGCCTTTCCGGCGGCACTGCGGATTTCGGCTGGTGTAAACGGTTTGGGCAGGTAGTCGACAACGCCGAGCCGGGCCGCCTCTACGGCGGTTTCGATGCTGGCATAGCCGGTGATCATAATAACCTTGGCATCCGGGTTGCGGGTGCGGATGGTCTCCAGCAGTTCCAGACCCTGGACCCCCGGTATTTTCAGATCCAGGATTACCAGCTTGTAGGGGTGGGCGTCGATCTTTTCCACGGCCTCCTCTTTGGTGAGGGCCTGGTCTACCTGGTAGCCCTTTTTGGCTAAAATTTTTCGGATATTGTTGTTCACGGCCACCTCGTCGTCGATTACCAGGATATTGCGGGTAGCGGGCTGATCGGGGAATTGGACCACCTCGGCCCGGGCGGGTTCGCGTTCCGCCATCATACGGGCCACGTTTTCCTTTAATTGCTCATAGGGAACCTGCACCACGCCCTCATACACGAGATGTTCCACGTAGTCAGGACCGGTGGCCGCGGCCACCTCCCGATGGTCAAAAGGAAGATCCGGTGCGATCAGATGCAGGGTGGATACCGCCGGTTTTCCCTTGGCGCCTTTGCGTTTTTTGGCTTTTTTCTGGGGACAGGCGGCGGTTTTTACACCGGCCTTGCACGTGGCGCCCAGCTTGGCAAAAATGTCGCAAACCATATCACCGACTTCACAGAAGTTTTCCAGGGGTGCCGATGCGGTAATCTCCACCACCGCCTCCCTTTCTTCGGCTGCCGGTTCGGAAGGCGCGGTTGCAGAATCGGCCTTCAGCATCTGGGCAACATTTTTTTTCAGATCTTCGTAGTAGGGCACGGAAACCCCGTCGTGTCCCAGGTTGCGAATATACTCCGGTCCCGTGACCGATTCCACCTCCTTGTAGGCGAAGGGCTGGTCGATGCCGATATACGTCTTGCCGTCGAATCCCCCTTTGGCGGCTTTTCCTTTTTTCTTTTTGGCCTTATTTTTGGGACAGGCGGCGGTTTTGACGCCTGCCTTGCAGGTGGTGCCCAGTTTTTCGAAAATCTCGCAAACCATCGCGCCCACTTCGCAGAAGTTCTCCAGGGGTTCGACGGCCTTGACTTCCACTACCGGCATGTCGGAAGGGCCCAGCATGTCGGCATACCCTTCTCCGGTGTATTGGGCGACCTCATCACGATCGAATGGGATGTCGATGTCGATGACGTCGATGGCCCTGCGCTCATCTTCAGGAATATCTACCTCGATCAGTTCGCCCTTAAGGGCGTATTCCACCGTATTGCGGAGTTCGTCCGGCGTGAAGGGTTTGGGGATATAGTCGAGGGCTCCCATGCGGATCGCTTTGACGGCGGTATCTGTGGATGCATAGGCCGTCATCATGACCGCCTTGGTGAGCGGCCATTGCTCCTTGACGATTTTCAAGAGTTCAAGACCGTTTTTCTCCGGCATAATGATATCGGAAATCAGAAGGGAAAAGGAGTCCTTGGCCATCTTGGCAATGGCTTCCTCTGCGCTTGTGGCCCGCTCGATCTGATAATTTCCCTTTTTCAGTATTTTCTCAATGTTTTGGCAGATGCGCTCCTCGTCGTCCACAACCATGATTTTCGCTACAGATTCCATCTTCGGCCTCCTTGTTGGGGAAATTGATATGCGACTTTGCTTTTATCCCTCCTTATAGCATTTTCCATGCCATGCGGGCCTATTGATTTAAATATATGTAATAATTAGATAAATTTAATTTTCAGTTCATGAGGGTTCATCTGGTGTATTAAAAAAGAATACATATTTTGGAAGGATGGATTTCCTGCCACCGTCCGGTCGGCAGGGTGTCAAAGCGCTTTGGAAGGTGAATATGACGCCAATACAGACAGGCCTTGGCCATCTGCTCTTTGGATTCGGGTGGCGCTGGCTGGGTGTATATAAAAAAAATACACTGTATGTCGATTGTATTGCGATAGGGTTTTTTGGCGGCTACATGTGGGGCCGGAGTCGGTAAAAGCAGCAGCCGGTAACAGAAAGATGTCGATCCGGTAGCGATCGCGACCCCGACACCGATGGGCGGGTTCTTTTTTACAACCGCACCGGATAGGGCATCAGGACTTATCCATTTTGGGCAGGGTGATCCCGTGTTTTTTCATCAGGGCCTGAAAATTGGTGCGTTGTAAACCGGTTTCCCGGGCCGCTTGGGTGATGTTCCACTCATTGCGGGCCAGTGCGTTGGTCAGAAAATTGATCTCCACCCGGCTCACCGCTTCGTTGCGGATCTCTTTCCTTGCCAATTTCAACTCCTCATTGGTCAAAGGGACGCTCTGCGCCAGTCCACCATAGTTGCCGCTTTCCATGAGGTCCGGCAGATCCCTGAAGGTGATCAATTCCGATTCGCTGAGAATCACCGCCCGTTCCACGATATTGCGCAACTGCCGCACGTTTCCCGGCCAGTCATACCCCGTGAGCCGGGAGCCGGCCTCGTCGTCAAACCCGGTGATGCGTTTTCCCATTACGCGGCTGAACTGATCCAGGAAGTGATGGGCAATGGCCGGGATGTCCTCCCTGCGGTCCCGCAAGGTGGGCAGGTAAATGGGGTAGACAAAAATACGGTAGTAGAAATCTTCCCGGAAGCGACCGTTTTCGACCATCTTTTCGAGGTTACGGTTGGTAGCGAAAATCAGCCGTACATCCACCTTGCGGGGATCGGTCCCGCCCAACGGGATCAGCTCTCGGGTTTCCAGAAATCGCAGCAGCTTGCCCTGGATTTTGGTGCTGATATTGCTGATCTCGTCCAGAAAAACCGTTCCGCCGTCAGCCCTTTCGAACATTCCCTGTTTGTCGCGGTCGGCGCCCGTGAAGGCCCCCTTGAGATGGCCGAACAGTTCGCTTTCCAGGAGGTTGTCGGAGAGGGTTCCGCAATCCACCGCAAAGAAGACCCGTTCACTGCGCCTGCTGTTGGCGTGCACCGCCCTGGCAACGAGCTCCTTGCCGGTTCCACTCTCGCCGTGGACCAGCACGTTGGAATCGGTGGGGGCCACCTTGGCCACCATACTGATGACTTTCTGAATTTTGGGGCTTCTGCCCACCAGCCGGTGCGCGATTCCGGGAAGGTTGCCCCTTTGATGCGCCCATTGCCGTCTCTGGATCCGGTTGTCCCTTTCCGCCAGCGCCTGAAAAACCACCCCCCGGAGTTCATGGGGCGTGAAGGGTTTGGGCAGGTAGTCGAAAGCGCCCAGCTTCATCACCTCCACCGCCGAGGACACGGATGCATACCCGGTGATGACGATCACCAGGGTGTCCGGGTGGGCCTTGCGAACCTGGCGCAGAAGCTCCATTCCCCCCATGCGGCTCATTTTCAGATCGGTGATGATCACATCAAATGGCTGGGCTTCCACCAGGATCAGGGCGTCCGCACCGTTCAACGCAAATGTGGCGGCATAATCCATCCTGGAGAGGATCTTAACGCAGCTCTGGCAGATTTTGATCTCGTCATCCACCACCAGTATGCGGGCGGTCTCACCTGACATCGCTCTCACCCGTCTCATAGGGGATTTGGATGATAAAGGTTGTACCCTGGCCGGGACTGCTATTGACCTCTACCTTCCCGCTGTGCTGTTCCACGATGCCGTGAACGATTGCCAGACCCAATCCGGTGCCGCTCTCCTTGGTAGTGAAGAAGGGATCGAAGATCTTGTCCAGGAGTTCTTCCTCGATGCCCTCGCCGTTGTCCCGGATGGATATTTCGACGGTTTTGTTCTCCACATTGCTTCGACTGGTAATGAAGACACCGCCCCCCGGGGGGGTGGCCTCCACGGCATTGAGGATCAGGTTGATGATCGCCTGCTGGAACTGTCCCCTGTCGATGCTCAACAGCGGCACATTTTCCGTTAGATTGCCATCCAGAACCACGTCTTTGAAAGCGGCCTGTTTTACGGCGAGATTGATGCTCTCTTCCAGCAATGCGTTGACGTCATTGGCCCTTTTGTCCGGCTGGGTCTGGCGGGCAAAATCCAGCAGGTTGGTCACGATCTTGCGGCAGCGGAGGGTTTCGTTGGCAATGGTGGTGAGTTCTTCATAATTGGGGTCGGAGGGGTCGAGATCCTCCTGGATCAACATGGCGGTTGTCAAAATGGTGGTCAGGGGATTGTTGATCTCATGGGCGACACCGGCGGAGAGCCGGCCGATGGAGGCCAGCTTCTCGTTGTGCATCATCATTTTCTGGACGTTGATGTCCTTGGTAATGTCACGTGACGTCTCGATGGCGCCGATAATATCGTCCTTCTCCTTCAAGGGATAGGTGGAAATGGAGCAGTAGATCTCCTTGTTGTCCTTGTCGAGATGGACGTGGGTGGTTTGGGAAGGGGCCTGGGTTTTCAGGGTAATTTCCAGCGGGCAGGGGTGGTTATCCCCGGAGCAGGGGATGTTGCGGCGGTGCGTGATTTCGTAGCATCTTTTTCCGATCACTTCCTCTCTTTTGAGACCCAGCTTGTTCAGCAGAGTCGCGTTGGCGTCAATAATTTCATAGTTATAGGCGATCACCAGCACATCATCGTGTATCATTTCGTTGATCACGCTGCGGTACAGCGCGCGGGTCTCCAGCAGCTCCTGGTTGCATTTTTTCTGCAGGGTGGAAACCCGGGAGATCTCCCAGAAAAGCTGTGCGGTTTTGTCTGATATGGCGCGCACCCGTGGATGCTTTTTCTGAATGATATCGTTGTAGGTGTCCATATTTCCGGTCAATTCCATAATCAGGTCGACGTCATTGCGGTCAAAAAATTCATTGTAGTCGCGGGTAACCGGGATTCCGGCCTCATTTGCCTTCTGGATGCCGGGAGCGTTTTCATTCATGTCCGCTACGATTATGACTTTCGGATGTATTTCCTGAAAGGTGTGACGTTCGATAATTTCGATCAGCCGTCTGCAACGTCTGCCTCCACCGACCACGGCGATATTCATTCGGTTTCTCCTGTTGGGGTATGGGTTCGGTTATTCCTGCTTCATCGAAAGCGATTTCCCTCGCGTTTGGCCGCTGCCAATAGGTGTTTCGTTTGCCGAAAGTGAATCCAGCATTGACGATCCCTTTCGGGTCTTTTGACGGCATCATTATACAGGGTTCATTTCAAATGACAAGGCAGAGGGCGGTAGGAAAAAGGCGGGAAGCGTTGATCGGGCCGGTGGCGATTGAAATATTGCCGCCATGCCGTCGGAAACTCAAAGATGAGATCCGCTTTGGGCACATGAGAAAAGGGCTGAACTCTGTCGATGGCCGCCGGTGGGAGCAAGAGCCGACCGGATTTGCTCCATCTCCATGGCGGTGATCACGTTGGGATGATCCGCATATTTGTACGTGTCAAAATCGGAGGGGTCAAATGGCTCGAATCCGGGGGACAATACCACGGCACCCACTTCAAGGGTTTCTATGGTTTCTTTTTGATCAAAGTCGATGGCCTCCGATTCGCAGAATTTTTTACACGCCCCGCATTTGCCCTTCTGGACGTAGATGCAGTTGTCTGGATCGATGGCGTATTTCAGGGGTACCGCCTGGGCATATTCCACATAGGCGGCCTTTCTTTTGGATAGCCCTACGTTGTAGGTATCGATGATTTTTTTGGGGCATTTGTCGGCACATATGCCGCATGCAATGCATTTGTCCTCGATGATAAACCGGGGATGTTTGAGAATCTCAACAGTGAAGTGTCCCGGTTCACCTGTCATCGATTTAACTTCGCTGAGTGTGATGATCTCTATATTCAGATGCCGGCCGACCTCAACCAGTTTGGGAGAGATGATTCACATGGCACAGTCGTTTGTGGGGAAGGTCTTGTCCAGCTGGGACATCACACCGCCAATGGCGGGAGATTTTTCAAGAAGGTAGACGTAATATCCCGAGTCTGCCAGATCCAATGCGGATTCCAATTTAGGCATTCCGTTTAAATGGTTGGAATAAATGTGAAAATCAAATAAGACGAAAGGCTAAGAGGTTTTCAATGTGATATGGACTCGTCGGATCCGGCCGAAGCATCTAACCGGCCTGATTTTTTAGCCTGTTCAAGCAATAGACTGGCATTGGTCCTGGCCTGATCCAATTCCGGCATGTATTCCAGGGCGGTGACGAAGTGGGTGAAAGCTGTTTTGAGCCGCCCCTGCCTGACTGCCAGAAGCCCCATGTTGTTATGGGCAAGGGCATGGTCCGGTTTGAGCCGGATCGCCGTTTCAAAATGATTCTGTGCGGAAGCCAAATCGCCTGTTTTTGTCAACGCGGTGGCAATATTATAATGCAGGTCCGCCTGGTTGGGTTTCAGTGTCAGTGCTTTGGCGTAGTAGTCGATTGCAGCTTGAGGATCTCCGCGTTGTTCCATCAGAATGCCTATATTTCCGTAAGCCTCGGAAGAGGCCGGATTCAATTTCAATGCCTGTCTGTAATGGTTTTCGGCCCGTTTCATGTCACCGGTTTCGACGACCGCCAAGCCAAAATTGATGAGGGCAGTGGGGTTGGCCGGATCCAACCGCAAGGTATGTTGCCACAGCGTGTAACTGTCTTTCCAGATTCGGGATTGGCTGTTGGCAGATATGGCCAAACAAATCAACACAACACATGCACCCGCATGGAAAAGGCGTTTTACGAAAGGTGTCGCCATCTTCCTTTTTGAACGTAACAGGGAGATGGTACCGAATGCGGCAACGATTGCCCATGGCATGCAGGCGATATAGGTATACCGATCTGCGGCGATATGCGGCCCGCTTTGAACCAGTCCCAAGACCGGTGCCAGTATCATGATATAACAGAGCCAACAGGACAAACCGATGGGCCACTTCCGGCGAAATAGATACAGAAAAGCGGTCATCAGAACGCATAGTCCTGCCGATAGAAGGCATGATGGGCCCAGAGGGTCAAATCGATGATCCAGAAGATAGAGCGGGGACAAATCCCTCGGGAACACCGTTTTGTAAAGATAGAATGCAATCCCGTACACCGATTGCATCAGCCGGCTAAAAATACCGTACTGTTCTACGGTACGCAGGGTCCCGACGGTTTGTTGGGCTATGAAAGTGAGCGCAATGCATCCGGCAGACAGGATAAAAAAAGGGATTTTTTCCGTGATGATGGTCTGAATAAATCGGGGAATGTTTTTTCCCCCAGGGCGCCACCGCTCAAGCGGATAAAAATCCATCACCATCAGTATCACGGGCAAAGTGATGCCCCAGGGTTTTGCCAACAGCGACATAGAAAAATAGAACATGCAGATCCACCATCCGCGTTTGATTTGCTGTGGATGGCTGTTTTTTGTGTGGATTGTAAGGTAAGCCAGAACGGTAAGCAGATAAAAAAAACCGGAAAGGACGTCCCGACGCTCCGTTATCCAGGTGACGGACTCGACCCGCAACGGATGGAGTGCAAAGAAAAGTGCGCCCACCATCGCCCCGAACCATGTCGTGAGATAACCCCGATTCTGTGGGTCGCCTTGCGAGTTTTTATCAAATGCAATGATCAGGAAAAACAAAATCACGCTGTTGGCCATGTGGAATAAAAGATTGGTCAAATGGTAACCGGCTGGATTCATATCCCACAATACGAAATCGAGGCCAAAGGTGAACCATGTCAGCGGCATGTAGAGTCCGGTATCCAAGGAGGAGGTGAACATCCAAGACAGATGCTTGATTGTCAGTCCTTTGTAATGCCGGTTTTCTACAATATAGCGGTTATCGTCCCAGTTCACGAATTCGTTATTCAATGAGGGCGAAAATGTTATAAAGACCGCAACTGAAATGATAATTGCAAGATGCCATTTTTTGATATGTGCCTGAATGCGCATTCGCAAAGGGGAACGTGATGCCTTTTGAGAGAGCTGGGGATTCGGAATAGAGAACATGCTGAAACGCCTGTTCGCAAATTTTATTAACTACCATAGGGATATCGTTACTGTAAACAATTTATAGGGCCCGCCCGATTGTTCCTTCAATATTTTGAACCGTTGTTGCGATCTTCAACAAATACCAATATTAATTTACTTTTTGATTTAACTATGATTGTAAAAAAGCGACAAATTTGGAAAACAGGACGAAGGTCTGCCATGGAAGATAGCATCACTCTGATTTTACCAACTTACAACGAAGTCCAGAATATTACGCCGCTGATTGAACGGATTGTCCATGAGATGGAAGGCCTGAACTATGACATCCTTGTCGTGGATGACAATTCACCGGACGGGACTGCGGATGTGGTTCGTGACGCCAGGGCCCGTTTTTCCCGTTTGAGCGTCCTGGTCAGACATTCCGACAAGGGCTTGGTTCCATCCATCCAAGACGGTCTGCGCGTCGCCAGAGGGAATATTTGTATCTGGATGGATGCCGATCTTTCTATGTCTCCAATTGTGATAAAAGATATCCTGAGGGAGCTCGATAAGGGTGCGGATCTAGTGGTTGGCTCGAGATACATAGAGGGTGGAGGGATGAAAGGAACTAAAATTAACGGAGATCAAACGCCCCTTTTCAAGATTATTAAAACTTTGAATGTTTCGGAAGACTCCATCGTATCCGCATTGATCTCTAAATTTGGGAATCGATTGCTCAAATCGATTTTAGGGCTCTCCCTATGCGATTACAGCAGCGGTTTTTTCGGGGCCAAAAGGGAATTATTCGAGACCGTGAAACTTGAAGGCGGGATCGTGGATTACTGCATTCGTCTTCCCTACCATACGGTTGAAAGAGGATTTCGGGTTGTGGAAGTCCCAATGATTCTGGATACCCGAAAATATGGAAAATCCAAAACCGGCGATTCACTGCTCTCCATTTTCAAGATCGCTTGCCAATGCGTGACAACCGCATTTAGATTGAGAATAGGCAGTCGTCAATGATCAAAACTGGAAACATGACACGATGCCGTTTGTGCGGCCATTCAGGATTATCATCATTTCTTGATTTGGGTTTTGCCCCACCATCGGATCGGTTTATCATGCCGGATAAGCTTGAGCGTCCAGAAACCTATTATCCATTGAAGGTGGTTCGGTGTGACCATTGCCTGTTTGTCCAGTTGAGCTATGTGGTTGCCCCCGAGATTCTTTACCAGGAGGATTATCCCTACGAATCTTCTTTGACCCGCACGGGACAGAAGCATTTTGATGCCCTGGCCGAATCTGTTATAGATGCTTTTAGCCTTAAAAAGGGGGATCTTGCCGTCGACATCGGTTCGAATGTCGGTGTACTGCTCAAAGGCTTCGCTGCCAGGGGGTGTCGCATCGTTGGGATAGACCCCGCGGTCAATATCGCCAGACAGGCAGAAGATAAAGGCATCCCCATGGTACCCCGGTTTTTCACCCCGGATACCGCAGCCCACGTGAAATCAAATCACGGCCCTGCGAAGGTGATCACCGCCACCAATGTCTTTGCCCATGTCCACGATCTGATGGCTTTCATGAAAGGGGTCGATATTTTGCTGGATTCCCAAGGCATATTCATTATTGAGGCACCTTATCTCGAGCATATGCTGACCAATCTAGAATATGATACGATTTATCACGAGCACCTGTCATATCTTTCTCTCACGCCACTGATCTCTTTTTTCGATAAATGCGGTTTTCAGCCCTTTCGCGTCAGGCAGGTGGATATCCACGGTGGATCCTTCCGGTTATACATTGCCAGGGTCGGTCAATATCCCGTTGAAAATTGTGTCACCCACATGGTGGACAGGGAAAAGAACGAAAAGGTCCATACCATGGGACGGTTGTCGGAATTTGCCGAAAGAGCGGAACAGAACAGAAATGAACTGGTGGAGATGCTGATGCGGCTGAAAAAAGCCGGGAACCGCATTGCAGGGGTAAGCGCCCCTGCAAAAGGGATGACCCTTTTAAACTATTGCAAAATCGACTCACGGTTGATCGATTTCGTGACGGAAAAATCTTTGTTGAAAATTGGCCGCTACACACCAGGGGGGCACTTGCCAGTCCGTCCCGATGATGCATTGATAGAGGAACAGATCGATTACGGTCTGCTTTTGGCCTGGAATTTCAGCGAGGAAATCATGCGTAATCTGAGCGCATTTAAGGAAAAGGGCGGTAAGTTTATCATACCGATACCCAACCCGATGGTGATCTGATCCCGCACCTTTATTAGGACAAACCCAATGGAACTGACACAACTTCATCCGGATGTTATTGACAGCAGAGGCACCATTCTCGACATTCTTACCGAAACGCCCATCGAACATGTAACGTTGATTACCTCGGGCAAGAGTGTCGTGAGAGGCCATCATTACCACAAAGAAACCGTGCAGTGGATCTATGTGCTTTCGGGCCGTTTGAAATCCCTGACTCAGGTTGAAGGCGAACCGGTTATGTCAACGCTTTTGGAACCGGGCCACTTGTTGAAGACAGACAAGCTTGAACGGCACGCGCTCATCACCCTGGAAGAAACGGTCTTTCTTGTGTTTACCTGCGGGCCGCGGGGGGGAAGAAACTACGAACAGGACACCTTCCGGCTCGAAGAACCGCTAGAGGATCCCAACCCATGAACCATCCCTTCATACCCGTTTCCGAGCCGGTTATAGGAGAGTTGGAAGAAGAATTGGTTTTGGACTGCCTGAGAACCGGCTGGCTGTCTTCAGAGGGGAAGTACGTTCGAGAGTTTGAAACCGCATGTGCAGCCTACAGCGGCATGGATGAAGGGGTCTCGGTGTGTAATGGTACAGCTGCCCTGAAAGTATCGGTGGCATGCCTTCCCCTGGAAGCGGGTGATGAGATTATTATGCCCTCTTTTACCATCATCTCCTGCGCGATTGCCATTCTTGAAGCTGGCGCCGTTCCCGTATTAGTGGACTGTGATCCGGTGACATGGACGATGAATGTGGCGGATATCGAGGCACAAATTACACCAAAAACCAGGGCCATCATGGCAGTCCATATTTATGGGCATCCGGTGGATATGGACCCGGTTCTTGAGATCGCAGAAAAGTACAGGCTTTGGGTGATAGAGGACGCTGCCGAATCTCACGGCGGAGAATACAAGGGCCGGAAGTGCGGCGGGTTGGGTGACATCGGCATACTCAGTTTCTATGCCAACAAGATGGTCACTACGGGTGAGGGGGGCATGGTCATGACCTCCCATCCCAAGTTCGCAAAACGGGCAAGATCGCTTCGGAACATGTGTTTCAGGGAAGGTGAGCGGTTTTCTCATACCGAGATCGGGCACAATTATCGATTGAGTAACATTCAGGCAGCCGTGGGTCTCGGGCAGTTGAAGCAAATTGAAACATTTGTTCGTCGAAAAAGAGAAATGGCTGAGATTTATGAGTGCAAACTAAAGAAACTGCCCTTGCACTTGCCGGTTGAAAAAGAATGGGCCCGGAATGTCTATTGGATGTATGGGATCGTTCTGCATGAATCGGTGGAAATGGATGCCCACGAATTTGCCCGGATGCTAATGAAACGCGGTATCCAAACCAGGCCTTTTTTCATGGGGATGCATGAACAGCCGGTGTTCAGAGATATGGGGCTGTTTAAGAATACCAACTGCCCTGAAGCGGAACGATTATACAGAAAAGGCTTGTATCTACCCAGTGGACAGGCCATTACCGATCGTCAGATCAAGCAGGTCTGCGATGCCATATATTCGATATTCGATGGGATCCGCGGATCGTGGTAAATCCTTCTCAGTTCGGCCGGAATTATTCAACCGCCTATGACCGGATCTACCACTACAAGGATTACGGTGCCGAATGCGATTTTATTGAAGCATTGTTTAGAAAGTATGACGTTGAGGTAAAAACCATTCTCGATATTGGCTGTGGGACTGGCGGACATCTGGTGCCACTGGCCGAAAGGGGCTACCATGTCACCGGCGTCGATCGGTCGAAATACATGTTGGCGCATGCGGAGAAAAAAATCATAAAAAGAGGCATTGACTGTGAACTGATACAGGGTGATCTCTGTCAGTTAAAACTAGACCGAGCATTCGATGCTGTGATTTCGATGTTTGCAGTGATGGGTTACCTGACATCCAATGCCCAACTGGCATCGGCATGCCGGTTGGCGCGTCATCATGTACGTCAGGGAGGGGTATTTATATTCGATGGTTGGTACGGCCCCGGTGTCCTGAACAAACCTCCAACCGCATCGCTCAAATCCACTCCAACGTCTGATGGCAAGGTGGTTCGATTCAACAAACCCACTTTGAATATGGCTACGCACACCGTCGAAAACCACGTAACGATATGGGTTATCGAAAAAAACCGGTTGGTAGCCAAAGAGACGGAACGACACCACGTGCGTCTATTCTTCCACGAAGAAATCCGGTCTATTTTGGAAACTGTCGGATTCGGTGATGTGCGTCTATGCCCCTTCCTGACACCTGATGAAGCCCTCAACGAGAACACCTGGTATCTATCTGTGATAGGTTTAGGATAATCTCCCAATGGCTGTTTGCCATCAGTTAGACAGTGCAGATCATGGAATGACCTAAGATGAGAGCGCTTATTTTAAATCCTCCGGCCGAACATACTTTGCCGGAATATCCCGATGAAGAAGGGAACCGGTTCGTTGAAACAGAAGATTTCGGCAGGTTTCCGCCACTGGGAGCGTTATACGTCCTGACCTATCTTACGGTCCATAGCCCATGGCATGAGTGCTACTTCAAGGATTGTGTCGGAGAGGGCATCTCCCATGAGTCGCTTACACAGGTAATCCGGAAGATTCGCCCGGATCTCGTGGGGATAACCAGTTTTACGATCTCTCTTGTGGATGTTCGTAAGGCAGCGGCAACCGTCCGGCGGGTCCTTCCGGAAACGCATATATGTATGGGTGGCCACCACCCCATTGCATTCCCCTTTGAAGCAGCCGGACTCCCCGAGTTTGACTCCATCATTGTCGGAGAGGGTGAAGTGGCTTTCCACTGTCTGGCGGACCGCCTTTCCAAAGGGGAGGATTTTTCCGGGATTCCCGGGCTCTATACATCCGAAACGATTTTTCACTGGAAAGATAAGGCGATAAAAGATCGGCGATTTCTCTCCAATGTCATGGTTCCAGCGGGTTTTATTGATGACTTGGGCAGCCTGCCGGTTCCGGACCGGCGCTTTATCCGGCACCTGAGATATCATAGCATTCTCGGTGTTAGCAGCCGGTTGGCGACCCTTGTCAGCAGCCGCGGCTGCCCATACCGGTGCACCTATTGCGATGTGCCCTATAAAACCTATCGGGAAAGAACGGTAGTGGATGTCGTTGATGAGATGGAAGGTTGTATCGAGATGGGATACGATGAATTTCATTTCTACGATGATCTGTTCAATATCACTCCGGAGAAGGTGATCCGATTCTGTGATGAACTGGAGCGTCGGTGTCTTTCGCCACGATGGGATTTCAGGGGACGCGTGAACACCGTCACAAAGGCCTCTCTGTTGAGAGCCGTAAAAGCCGGATGCCGGATGATTTCATTCGGAGTCGAAACTGGAACCGATAAAGGCTTGCAGTTGCTCCGAAAACAGACATCAACCCGTCAGATCAGGCGCGTTTTCACCTGGTGCAAAGAGGTGGGATTGAAAACCGTTGCGGATTTCATGATCGGCCTCCCATTCGAGAAGACTGCCGACGATGTGATGAGAAACATCGATTTTTTGCTTGAACTGCAACCGGATTATGCCCAGATCAGCATTTTGACGCTTTACCCCAACACAAAATTGTTCGAAGCCGCCCGGGAGAAGGGTCTGGTGGACATGGAAAGATGGCGTTTATTTTTAGCGGATCCCAGTCCAGATTTCGAACTGGATCACTGGGAAGAGTATCTGAGCATTGCCGACCTGGTTAAACTGCAGCGGAAAGCTTATTTACGCTTTTATCTGAGGCCATCTTATATTGTGAAAAGCGTCGTGAACACCGCTACACCCTATGAGTTTGCGGCTAAACTGAAAGGACTTGTGAAATTGATACGGCCTCGGTGAGGATCCATCCATCAGGTCCACTGCTGTAATGGATCGATTTCAGGGCTGTCGGGCGGTGCTTTATTCGATCATTGGACGGACTTGCGCAGGTTGATAAATTCGCTCCTGTCAAATCCGAGGGTTTTGAAAAAGGAGAGGAGATCCGGTGAATCCCATCGAACCGACGTGTAGACGTAGGAGATGCCTACCGATCGATAAAACCGGAGAATCTCCCCTGCCAGACTGGCACCGATGCCCTGGCCCATAAATTGCGGCTTAACGCCGAGGTTGGCGATCCAGGCACTTTTTTCCATTCCGAAACCCAGCGTCAGGATGTAGCTGATCATGAAACCCACTACCTCTCCCTCTATTTCGGCGACAAAACAGGCGTCCGCATTGCGCTGGGCGTGCTCTTTTACCAGGCTTTTGAAATCGGCTTTCGGGGTTTTCTGCATGATGGCGCCATAGATTTTCCCGATTTCATCTGCATCTTCGATTTTCAGTTTCCGGATGACGGTTTTTTCCGCAGGCGAACTCATATTATCACCCATGATGTTAATCGATTCGGATAATTTTCACTTGATGCCCCACCCAGTTGGGAGGAAGATAGACTCTGCCGCTGTTCCCGCTCAGTTTGACCCGTTTTTCGATCATTTCTTCACCGTAGACCTCGAATTTTACCTTACTCGGGGCCCCCTCCGGTGTCGTTTCGCTTTGAATTGATTTTTTATCGGTTGCCACTTTTATCGCCTCGTTATCGTTACGATCACACGGTCAACAGATTTTTGGGTGTATGCATCGGAAATTGAACATTAAACACATGAATTTTAGACCTAACACTATCACAGGTAGTGGGTCAAGCCATTTTTAGCTGTTTAATAGCTGTTTCGTAGCGGTGCTCACGGGGGAATCGGGAGTGGGAAGGAAAGCAGAAGGGCAAAACGGCGTTTTTACCGCAACACCATTTTACCCTTCACAGATAGAGTCCGAGGCAGAGAATAGAACCTCCTATCCCAGGATAAAGCTCCAGAGGATTCCTGCGCATGTTGCAGAGCCGATCACCCCCGAGGAGTTGCAGGCCATGGCATGCATGAGAAGATAGTTGGTCGGATCCTCTTTCTGTCCTACCAGATGCACTTCACGGGCCGAACCCGGAACGGCGGAAACACCTGCGGCACCGAGTAGCGGGTTGATTTTTTCTTTCATGAACAAATTCATGATCTTGGCAAAAATAACACCAGATGCTGTGGCGATGCTGAATGCGACAGCCCCCAAGAAAAAGATCTTGACTGAACCCGGCGTGAGAAAAACATCTCCTTGTGTGCTGGCACCGACCGTAAAACCCAGGAATATCGTCGCCGTATCGATAATCGCGGTGCGAGCAGTCTGAGCCAGGCGTTCCACCACACCCGAAACCTTCATGAGATTTCCAAAGAACAGTGGACCGAGAAGCGGAATGGAGGCCGGGGCCAGAAAGCAGCAAAGCAGAAGGCCGATGACTGGAAACAGCATCAGCTCCTTTTTGGAGACCTGTCTTGGATCCGGCATGTGGATCATCCGCTCCTGCCGTGTTGTCAGAGCCCGCATGATCGGTGGTTGAATGATGGGAATCAGGGCCATGTAGGAGTAGGCGGCGATGGCCACGGGTCCGATGAGGTGAGGTGCCAGTTTGGCCGTCAGAAAGATGGACGTGGGACCGTCCGCACCCCCGATGATGGCGATGGATGCCGCCTCTCTCGGCATGAATCCAAGGGCGAGGGCGCATAAAAGCGTGAAGAATATGCCCATCTGGGCGGCCGCCCCCAGCATCATCAGCTTGGGACGTGCCAGAAGGGAGGAGAAGTCGGTCATGGCTCCCAAGCCCAGAAAAACAATCGAGGGGTATAGGCCCGTCGTAACCCCGAAATAAAGATAGTGAAGGACGCTGTTGGGCTCATATATGCCCAGTCCGAATCCTTTGAAGAAAGGAATGTTGCCCACCAGAATGCCAAAGCCGATGGGCAGCAGCAATAGAGGTTCGTACTCCTTGGAGATGGCGAGGAAAACGAACACGCATCCGATGACGATCATGATCACATTGCGGTAGTCCGCAAGGTAGTAACCGGTGTTGGTAAGGAATTGAAATAAAAGGTCCATTAGGATTTTCCTTTGGTCATAATGTGTCTAACAAAATATATCGTACCGCTTTCTTGGGTCCGATAGCGTCAAAACTCACCGAATACGGGCTGTACGAATGCTAATGCGATTCGGTCATGTCAGCCGATGACACAGAGCACCGCTTCTTTCGGGACGGAGTCTCCGCTTGCGAACCCGATCGAGGTGATAGTGCCGCTCACCGGTGCGGGAAGGGCGTTTTCCATTTTCATCGCTTCCAGCACCACGACAGTTTCTCCCTCGCTCACTGCGTCCCCTTGGCTTTTTTCATAACGGACGATCATCCCCGGCATGGGCGCTATAAGCGGCGTGCCGCCCAGATCTTCAGCCGGAGCGGGTGCTGCCGGCACCGGGTCGGTTTCCGGCTCGACCGATTCGGAGGATGCTGTTGCCGGTTCCGGTGCCGCGGCAGGTGCCGTGGGTTCAGGAGGTGCAGGAGCCGGTGCCTCAGGTGCAGCAGGTGGATCGGGGAGAGCGGGCTCGGGTTGAAGCGCTTCCGGAGGCTCGGTTTCAGCAACTTCCGCTCCCTTCCATCCAAAAAGCCCCTCGCCTCTGGCTACCAGCAGACCGTTTTCCCTCAATCCCTTGATCGTCAGATGGGAATGGGGCAGGTCGTGCGCTTTTGTCAGCGCATAAAGCGACGCAAGCGGGAACGGCTCTTCCAGATCCTGGGTCAACTGCTGGTAGGCGGCGGCCGCATTCTCCGAATCCATGAGATCCAGTTCATCGATCCCCATAGCCGGGGACTCGGCGGGTGCAGCCGGTGCTGTTGCCTTCTGATCGTCGGGTTTTTCCATCATGACGACGATCCTGTGAAGCTGAGAAATGATCAGGGCAAGTACGGCCAGACCCGTGACCACGATGGCCGCCCCTGTATAGGCCATTGCCCAACCGTTTGCGGCGTTAATCGCTTCTAAACCTTGCAATGGAAACCTCCTTGTTGTTTACGATGCCTCATCTGAGACAAGAGCCCGGCGATCAGCTGCGATCTTATTGATTTTTCTCATTATTTTTTCGCCAAGCAGGTTGTTGTTTTGGATCAAGCGAAAAAACTCTTGACTGGAGATATAGAGCACGGACCCTTCTGTTTCCGCGGTTGCGGTGCCGGTGTACTGAAACGGCCCGATGACCGTCGACCACCCGATCACCGTTCCCTTTCGAGCCAGTGCATAGGATTTTCCACCTTTCAGGGATACTTTGTATCTTCCCGACAATACGATGAAAAATGTCAGGGCCGGTGTCCCTTCACGCAGCAGCGCCTCATTTTTCGCCACGTTTCTTGGGTTCAGGTAGGAGGCGAACTCCTCCAGTTCATCGTAGGCCAATCCCTTAAAAAATTCCAGGTTTTCAATGGTTTTTACTTCCACAGGCATAACGGTTCCTCCCTATCCGATCACAAGCAGCACATCGCCCTTGGCCACGGAGTCGCCAGAGGCGAAGTTGACGGCC
>Ga0066187_1000120_pt1 | contig 34306 bp, 25 predicted proteins | sample WorMetexBAHAMAS1_FD_58706 | JGI IMG/M metagenome (GOLD analysis project Ga0066187, IMG submission 58706) | Marine gutless worms symbiont microbial communities from Max Planck institute for Marine Microbiology, Germany - Inanidrilus exumae... | ecosystem: Host-associated > Annelida > Digestive...
AAACTTAACCCCTTTTAGGGGTGACACAAAGCCCTGCCCTCCGGGTAGGGATTCTTTACTGGAAAAAAGGTGTATCTTTAGACTTTGCCCGATTCCGGCGTTGAACAACCCCTTGACACGCAACGGGGATCGTTTAATCTGGGGGGCATATCACGCTTGGCTGATGCGATGCGAACAGTAAAAGGTCCTGGAATTTGGGAAAAGGTTGAATTCGGATTTTAACGTTTGCCATACAAAAACAAACAGTTGTTTCATCCTCTGTTCAAACCGGCTGGCTCGAGTTGGTGCAGGACATCAATTTTTAATGGAGGGCATGCGTTGTCCGAATACAACCGGGAACAGATCCAAACCCTGTCATGGATTAAGGATAAGATCGAAAAGATGGATCCTTCGGAGGTGGAAAGGCTGAAGGCCTCATGCGAATCCTACCTTCGGTTTCGCTTTGATCTGGATCGATTTCTCTCACGATATTTCAGCGACCTCTGCTCCAGACAGTGCTTCGAGCAGCGGCTCAGCGCCTGCTGCTCCCGGGAGGGCATCATCACTTTCTTTGCCGACATGGTCATCAATATCCTGAATTCCGACACGACCGAGATCGATCATCTGAATGATGCCCTTAACGGGGAGGGGAGGGCGCATAAATGCATCTACCTGGGAGAAAATGGCTGCCTCTGGCGGATCCGGCCCATCATCTGCGCCATGTTTCTTTGCGATAGGGCCAAAAACAGCGTGTTTGAAAAACACCCGGAAGCAAAAGCGGAATGGGAGGTGCTTGAAAAGCGCCGCAAAACATTCACCTGGCCGGACCAGCCCGTGCTCTTCGACGACCTGGAGCGGTATTTCATGGATGCCGGGTGTACCTCGCCGCTGATGTACCTCCACAATTCGCCAGGCCTTTTGAGAGTGAAAAAAATGGCAAAAAAAGGAAGGTCAGGTATATAATAATATTTTACTTCTGTGTTGGCAGAATAGCTTGCCCACGGGATGTAAAAGAAACGCCCTGCGAAGACTGTGTCCCAATCATTACGGCCTCAACAATGGGTGGATTAACGAAATGGTTGGATCTCCATTCAACAATGAAATTGGCGCCGGAGCCTCCAGTTTTGTCTTTTTGTGGTATAACGTAGCGTATTGATTCTAACTGTTTTAAAGAAACGGGCGTATTTAAAAATTTTTTCAGAAGATTGCCCTGTGTCTCGTAGTAATCGACCGCCGTGACTTCAATGGAATGCTTCGGATCGATATTTCTGATGCTGACGGTTACCGTTAATAAAAAAGGCTTTTCTCGATTTCCACTGTAAATATGGGAATATGCCGGCACATAAATCGTCTGGCCTTTGGATAATTCTGTAATCCCTTCAGCTTGTAAAGGGAGAGGCGATAAAAACCCAACGGCTAAAATCGCAATTACACAGGCAATTGTATGGCGTTTTTTCATTGTGACGCTCCACTCAAATTTTTTTGGCGATTCCAATTCAATTCCAGCTATTTACGGATTCTATTTGCTGGGCTCGCTCTCGGGTCCTTCCATTTGCGCGGCTGCAATGGCAGCCGCAGCAGCGGCTTCTATTAGCTTTCTGTCAGGTTTGATCGGTGCCGACGGATCTTCAGCGGCGTCATTGCTATTGCCGCCCGCGGAGTCTTCCGTAGGGAGATATACCGTCACATTTTTGTGGGCGAATTCCACCCCCGCTTCCTGGAAGCGTTCCTGGATTCTCCGGTAAAGCTCACGCCGGACGACGAACTGGTCTCCGGGTTTGGTTTTGAACTTGACGCGCAGAATCATTGCCGAGTCGTCCATCTCTCTGACGCCCTGGGATTTAATTTTGCTGAGCAGCAAAGGACCGATTTCCTCGTGTTTCTGCAGCTCTTTATTGATCTTTTTTACTATTTTCCTGATCTTATCGACATCCGCGTCATAGCGCACGCGCACATCAAGTTTGGTGATGATATAATCGCGGCTGAAATTTTGGACCGACCCCATATCGCCGAAAGGTATCGTGTAGACCATTCCGCGAGGATGCCGGAGTCTTAAGGAACGAATGGATATGTACTCCACCATACCCTTGGTACCAGCAGTCTGAATATAGTCGCCGACCCGAAAAGCATCATCCAAAAGAAAAAACACGCCCGATAGAATATCTCTCACCAGGGTTTGAGACCCGAAACCGACGGCCAGCCCCAAAATGCCCGCTCCGGCAAGCAGCGGCCCAATATTGATGCCAACAGCGTGAAGAGAGAGCAGGGTGACGGTTACGCCGAGCACCAACATGATCACTTTGCGCAATAGTGTCAGCAGCGTCCCCTTGCGAGAGCCCTCACCACCTTCCTCGGCCTCACCGGGGTCAATGCCGGATTGCAGCTGGTCTTCCTCAAGTTTTCGATCGATAATGGTTCTGCTAATTTCCCAGACCACATAAGCCAATAATAGCGTTGTAAAAATACTTGCGGCAGATTGAACGATTGAACGACCCAGTGGAAGATCCAATCCCCAAAGATTCAAAATCCAGAAGAACAGAGCGCCGAAAATGAGAATGGCCATCATATTCTGGATGAGCTTTAAATTACGCTCGAACAAAGATTCCTGGTGATTTTCAGCATCGATAGCAGAGATAGGCTCCGGTGGCAGATCGATCTTCAAGAAATTAGAAAGATCCATGCCCTCAGTGATGATATCTTTATTGAGAACACGCGGGTCCATCAATTCCGTCTGACCGGCGGCAATATGGAGCAATCGATTCCCGATTGAAAATAGCAAAAAGCCAAAAGGAATACTCAAAATCGTTAGAAGCAGCGGCAGCACCAAATCTTTTTTGTACACGATCAAGTTCACCTGCCATAATATTTCAAATCCCAAAAGCACAACAATGGCCATCGGAAACCACATGCGCTTGAAAGTGGCACTGGAGGATGACGCTGTTGTATTCGTCACACCGTTCGCGTTCAAAATGATGCGATTGATCCGCTTGCGATCCATCCAGGGAATGGTCAGCAGGATAAAAAACTGCAGGATACCCAAATGGGAGTAAAGCAGCAGGAACACGCCTTCACTCATGCCATGGCTCTTCAACAGCAGCAAGGTTTTGGTCACAAAAAGACTGATGACGATAAAGGCCAGCAATCCCAAAAAATAGGTGGCGGATGAAAGACAATCCTGGGGCGAGATCCGCATATGTGGTGTTTTTGGCGAATACAGGGTGTTCAATGCAATAAAGGCCAGCCGAATGAAGAAAATCGGCGGCAGGTAGACCATGGCGACTTCGTAGAGTGGACTATTGGTGGGGTAAAACAAAAGGTAGAAACCTACGATTGTCAGCGCGAATACCGCAAAGGCTGCCAGCTCCAACATCGCCCTGGCAGACAGTCTTGCCGCAAGCTGGAAAAAACAATCCGGTATGGAACCCTCTAACCGTTGTTTCAATTGTTTCAGGGGGATATTGACGATCGTTTCTGCACCAAAGCCGACGGCAATCAGCAGCAAAAAGAGTAGTGTTATTCTGGCCAGCTCGCCAAACCCCTTGCCCCCGGTCAGATGATGAATCGAATTGACGATTTCCGAAGTTACGTTAGGATAGTTTGAATACACAAAGGCCAGCTGTTGACCGAATCCACCCAGATTGTCTTTGCCGCGCTGAATAAACTGATGAAAGGCGGAGTCCTCTATCAAATCTTTTTTTACAGAGCCGGAAAGTGATACGGCGACCTTTTCATAAGTTGATGGGGAAGGAGTTCCGGAATCTTCGACTTTAGCCGGTTCATTTGCCTGGGCGGCAAACCCAAGACCTGATGGGAAGGCAAACAGGAGTATGAAAACTGTGAGACTTAATTTACCTATGCATTTTGCCATGCGATCCCCCTTATTATTATCGAACGATTGTGTAAAAATCGTAAATTCATCAACCCGATTGTGTTTTTTTATTTCCTTGCGCCTCTTTCATTTCCATTAATGAGAACATTCGTTCACGAAATGAAAAAAATTATCTCTTGATGGTGGAAAGCACCAGTTCTACCATTACTTCCAATGATTTACGATTTGGATTGGTCTTGCCCATCACCATCATTCCGGCTGAGAAGGTGTTTAGATAACCGGCCAAAGCGCGGCAGTCCTTCTCAGAATCGATCTCTCCATTCGCCTCGGCTGCCAAAAGACACTGGTAAAATGCCTCTTCGAAGTGTGAGAGATACTTTTGAACCTGTCCGAAGATCTCTTCTTCGAGGAGTTCCTTTTCAATCACGCTATTGACCACAAAGCAGCCGTGGCAATCGTGGGAGGAGGCGTAGTCGATCCGGTTGCGAAAAAACGATTCGATATTCTGGAACCCGAGGGGTTGCTGGGTCAGGATAGCGCTTAACCCTTTATTCGTTCTCATGACAAAATTGTCGATACACTCCCGGAACAGACCTTCCTTGCTGTCAAACTCCTGGTACATGCTGCGCTTGCCAAGTCCAGTAGCCGCAACCAGATCGCTGACCGAGGTACCCTTGAAGCCCTTTACCCAGAAGGCCTGGGTTGCGGCATCAAGCACTTCGTCTCTGTCGTATTCTTTTGCTCGCGTCATTTTGAACCCTTTTTTCTAATGATGAACCAATACTAAAACGACCGTTCTCATAAGTCAAGGTGCAATGCCAAAGGTTTCAACGACAGGCTTATTGCGATATTCATATCAACCTGAAATCAAAAAAAGGCGGGATCACAACGACCCCGCCTTTGATAATACAAATGATCTATTATTTCGAAATCCTACGTTGCCGCCAATCGGTCTTTTTGAAATGGAAGCTCTCTTAGCCTCACACCCGTGGCCTTAAAAATCGCATTGGCAATGGCAGGAGCGACCGATGGCAAAACCGGTTCGCCAACCCCCCCGGGTTTGAGGTTGCTTTCTGCGATGTGAACCTCGATTTCCGGGACTTCCGACATGATTAAGACGGGGTACTCGTCATAGTTGGCCGTTTTCACACCTCCGTTTTCAAATCGCACCCTTTCATGAAACGCCGTACTCATCCCCATGACAACACCGCCTTCGGCCTGGGCCCGGATCGCATCCGGGTAAACGGCAGTACCGCAATCTATGGCACACACCATCTTGTGAACGGTGACAGCGCCATTTGGGTCCACCGATACCTCTGCCATATGGGCCGCAAATGATCCGAAACAAGCATTTACGGCCACCCCTCTTGCCCTGCCAGTCGGCACCGGACGGTTCCAGCCGCCTTTTTCAGCCAGAAGTGACAGAATATTGTAGGGTCTGGATCCTTTTTCCATGTTAGCCAAACGGAATTGAACCGGATCCTTTCCGGCGGCATGGGCCAGTTCATCCATTAGGGATTCAACAGCAAACCCGTTGACAGAGAACCCGACCGATCGCCAAAACCCCACGGGTATGGGAAGGTTCACCATTACATAGTCTACAAGATGGTTCGGGATAGAATAGGGCATATCTCGGACGCCCGAAACGGCATCCGGACAAACGCCGTTTTTCACCATCTGGGGCGCTATCCTGGACCAAACGGACGGTGCAGCAACTTTATGTGACCAAACGATCAGTCTCCCGTCCTTATCCAACCCGGCCTTTATGCGGCTCTGACTTGCCGGACGGAAAAAGTCGCTGGCAAAATCATCTTCACGGGTATATATCACCTTGACCGGGCGTTTCAGCGCCTTGGACAGCAATACCGCATCCGTCACATGGGAGGCATCCCCCCGCAGGCCGAATCCTCCGCCTGCCGGCAAGATATTCACCTCCACCTTTTCAATGGGAAGACCGGTCAGCTTGGCCGCAACCGTCTGGAAGGTGGTTGCGCCCTGGGTGGGCGCCCAGATCCGGGTCTGCTCCTTTTCAACGGATGCCGTACAGTTGATGGGCTCCACCTGGGCATGGGAGATGTAGTTGACTTTATACGACTGCTCAAGAGTGGTGACCGCTTTTCCCAAAGCAGTTTTCACATCCCCTTTGTTTTTAGCGGCCGCGCCCTGCTTTTCCAGATGTTCGCTGTACACCCTTTCTAGATAGGCGTCATCCATGTCAGGCAAGGTGCCTTTGGACCACTTTATGTCAAGTGCATCCCGGCCTTTTATCGCCGCATAGCTGTTTTTCGCACACACCGCGATCCTGCGCTCAAGCGGCACCACCTTGATCACCCCTTTGACCGCCATAGCCGCTTTCTCATCATAGGATAAAAACGATGCCCCGTAATAGGGCGGACGGGCCACCACGGCGATGCACATACCGGGCAGCGTAAAATCCATCCCGTAAACGGTCCTGCCCATGACCTTGTCCGGGATATCCACCCGGTTTCTTTGGGTTCCGATAATCGAATAGTTCTTCGGATCTTTCAGTGCCGGTTTCTCGGGGATCGCAAATTTCCCGGCTGCTGCAGCAAGTTTTCCGTAGCTTAAAGCTTTCCCGTCCGGATGCATCACCCTCCCGTTTTTTGTGGTACAAGTTTCGACAGGGATGCCCCATTTCTTCGCAGCAGCCTGCTTCAGCATTTGCCGTGCTGCCGCCCCCACCGTCCGCAGCAGATCCCACCGGTGCCGGATGCTCGTGCTTCCGCCTGTAAACTGTGCATGCCATAAAGGGTCTTTAAATGCTTCGCCCGCGGGTGCAGACTTCACCCGGATCAATTCCCAGTCCGCATCCAGTTCGTCGGCGATGATCATGGGAATACCGGTGTGGGTGCCCTGGCCGAGATTGGTCTGGCCCACCCAGACGGTAACGGTATCATCCGTCGCAATCTCCAGGAAAGCGTGGGGTTTGAACGGGAGTTCCGAAGCGGCCTTAACCGGAGAAGCATTGAACATTCTCAAGTGACTTGAAATTGCGGTTACGGCAATGATCAGGCTGCTTTGCTTTAAGAAGGATCTTCTCGTAATATCTGTTTTCATGGTTTATCCTCCCTGTTTGGCAGTCATTTCGGCAGCGAACCGGATCGCCTCTTTAATTTTTGGATGAGAGCCGCAACGGCAAATCACATTATCCATCTCATCGTTTATCTGCGCATCGGTTGGGTTTGGCATCCGTGACAATAAATCGACCGTTTGAAGCATAATACCCGGCTGGCAATATCCGCACTGGGGCACCTGTTTTTCGATCCAGGCAACTTTTACCGGATGGTCATCGGGCAGGCCCTCAATGGTTGTGATGTCGCTTCCCTGTACGTCCTCCAAATTGACAGAACAGGAACGCTGTGCCTCGTCGTCAATGAGAACCGTGCATATTCCGCATTCGGCAATGCCGCATGTGTATTTGACACTGGTAAATCCCAGGTTGTCCCGCAGTACCCACAGCAAAGGGGTCTCCGGGTCTGCATCAACTTGTCTTTTTGTTCCGTTCACGTTGAGTGTGATCATATCTCCTCCTTGCGATAACGTTTGAGGCAGTTATATCCTGAAATTATGACAGATCCAGACACCGCTTAGGGTTCATGCAATAATAACTTCAAAATACCATGAATCTTATAAAAACATCAAATGATTGTGATAGCACCGATGTATCTGATTCATTCGGTCAAAATGCATTTCGACGGTTAAGCTTACATGAACAATATGTTAAAACCCTTCTGGAGGTAACCCGGAACTTAAATCGTATGATCTTCTATTTCATAGAACACTTCTTCAGATAACCGCTCTGCATGTATATGCATTTCATTCATCTCTGATCGGTTTGGATTTTCCCAAAAGGCCTTCCAATCCTCCAATCGGTCCCACCTGGCGATGGTTAGCAACTCAGTTGGATCCTTAAGACTTCTGAGAAGGAAACTTCCACGTGCGCCTGGTGTATTCTCTCTAATTGCTGTGGTTGCTTTTTCCCACGCGGCTTTAAACTTTAATTCATCCGCTTTTTTTAATCGCCACTTATAGATGATACGAATCATTTGGTTTTCCGTTTCAATATTTTTCTTTGACCCCCGTCACATCATGCTTTCCGGTGTGGCGAAGCCACGTTAAGCGCAACCCGGTATGGCTTACCCCTGTTATGGAATTGTCTTTGGTGCATCAATTATAGAACCCATCTGTTCCCTCATCGAATAAAATCGGTGGTAATTTTATCAACCATGGCCGGTGGAGAAACAGTTGCGCTCCCGGCTTCGATCACCTTCATCAACCAGGCCATATTTTTACCGAGCACCTCCATAATCTGCTTGCCTTCAGCGTCCTGCTCCATCTCACCGGGCTCCCTGCCATGGGCGACCGTCCAGTAATTGGCAGTGGGCATGAACATTTCAGAATAACTGATATAGTGATTCAGGGTGTCTATCGTCGGAAGGCCGCCGGACCGACGCACGGCGGCAACGGATGCCCCCACTTTGTGACGAAACAGATTGCCGTTCATTGCGCTAACAAAAAAGGCCCGATCCAGAAAAGATTTCATGGTGCCGGCGGCACCAGAAAAATGAACGGGTGATCCCAATAAAATACCATCTGCCGCTTTCATTATCTGAATCCATTCATTTACCGGATCGTCATCATATACGCATTTTTCGTTTTGTTCCTTGAGACAGGTGTAACAGGCCATACAGCCCCTTATTTTCTTTTTGCCCACAAAGATCATCTCGGTTTCGATGCCTGCTTTGTTTAGCGCTTCAAACACGGTATTCAGGCATCCGGTTGTATTTCCCTTTTTTCGAGGACTTCCGTTAAATGCAACGACTTTCATTCATCTACTCCTATTTTTAATTATTTCTATTTTTTGCAAAGGGTCGCGGACGAACCCATAACCAACTCGCAAGCACGAGCAAGCCGAACACCGTGTAGGAAATGATGAAAACCCACTCCGAAGCGTTGTAGTACAAAATTGTTTCCAACCAATGCGATATGAAAGTGCCGGAATAAGTGGCGTCGTCGGCTTTCTTACGGAGCGCCATTTCCCATGAGGTGAGGAAACAAGTAACGCCAAGCCAAGATTGTAGAACAACCCCGAAAATTGCAATGAGGTGCACCAGACGGAACCAGGGATTCCGGACCCAGAACCACGAAAAGAGCTTTCCTGCGACGATCAACAGCAACCCAAAGATGACAAATGCGACAAACAGCACATGGGTGAAAAGGATGACATCAGCCGATATTAGATAAAGGAGTTTCGATTCCATCCTGTCAACTAACCCTGGGCGGCATGACGGTAGGGTGCATAGCCATAGTACTTCGGTCGATCATCCATCCGTACATGTAACCAGGCAACGCCGCCTCCGGCAGTGTTTAGCCAAACCGGCTTCGAACTGATTCTCCGTTGCATCGCCGCACCTACCAACTCCCACAGCAAGCGCTGCTGGGGTGCATGTGAGTTTCTTAGATACGCTGCAAGGTGACCATAGTCGGACTGGGAACCGTCCGGACATGGCGCTATCAAGATCGCATCTCCGCCAAGGTTCGGAAACTCCACAACACCCCCCGGATCCGCATTTTCAAAATGCTCGGCGAATGCTGCCGGGTCTGGACCCAGTGAGATTTCAGGGCTGTCTATCAGCACGAACTCGAAAGGCTGATCTATCGATGCAGTTGTGACGGGTGGCGTTTCCCATCGAAAAGCTCGAAAGGGTGAATCCAACAACAGGTCAGTGAAAAATGATCGGAACTCTGAATTGCTTTGCCATTGAAAGATGACTTCAGCAAAAGATACCGGGGACGAGTGATTCTCAATCGCAACTCGAATCACGCGTCCGCTGGACAACTGTCGGGAACGTGAAGCAAACATTTTTTCCCTAAATTAACCGATTGTTATTACGATTAGATTTAAATTCTTCTCATGGTTATGTCAACTGTCCAATTCAATTGATTGGTATCCGTCCATGGTAGATATCGGTGAACCCGTCTCGGAAATCATATAATACAAGCTTTTAACACATCGTTCATTTAAAGAAACAGAAATAATCCCCTTTTGATGGTTGCTTTAAAAGGCGGAAAGCTATAATTGATATTAGAATCGGCAGTCATGTTGACTCTTTACAGTCAAATTGGTTCAGGGCAAAGTATGTCTGATCGGGAATAACGTTATGGTCGACAGTCGCGAATGGAAAGTTCTACTTATCGATGATGAGAAAGACATCCAGGATGTCGTTGCCATTGCCCTCGAGGATATGGGGTATGAAGTGGTCTCAGCCAATGACGGGGAGAGTGGATTGCGCCTTTGTGAAAAGGCGTCTCCCCAGATCGTCATCACTGACGTCCGCATGCCCAAAATGGATGGAATCCGGGTCCTTGAATTGGTAAAAAAAATGAACCCGGACATCGAGGTGATTGTCGTCACGGCTTTCGGAGAGATGGATTTGGCCATCCAGGCACTTCAGCTGGACGCCTCGGATTTCATAACCAAGCCTATCAACGACGCCTCGCTTCAACTTGCGCTCGAACGTGCAAAAAGCAGGCACACCGCCCGAAAAGCACTGAAGGACTACACGACGCTCCTGGAGAAAGAGAAGGCGCGTACGAGCCGGGAATTGATCCGGTCCATCGATTTTCAGAAAAAACTCATCGAAAACGCAATTGACGGTATTATGGGGTGCGATGGTAGCGATCTCATTGTGACATTCAACCGCAGCCTGGAGCAGTTGCTTCGGATCGACCGGGAGCAGGTGCTGAATGTTTGGACTTGGCAGCAGGTTTTCGAATCTGCGGAAGCGGAAAGACTCCTGAAAGAGCTCTCGGGGCCGAAATATGGTGGTGAAAACCGGCTGTTTCTGTACGAGACCGCGATCCTAGACGCTGAAAAAAAACGGGTGCCGGTTCAGCTGTCTTCTGTGCGTTTGGCGGACCCGAAGAGCGGAAGCGGCCTGGTATTATTCTTCAGGGACCTGAGGAAAATCCGGACCCTCGAAAGGGAAGTCGAGGATCAGGCCAACATCCTACACCAAGACAAAATGATAGCCTTGGGGAAGCTTTCCGCCAGTGTTGTTCATGAGATCAACAATCCTCTTTCCGGGGTCCTCAATTATCTCCGATTAATGACGCGCATTCTCCGCCGCGGTCCTCTACCGGAAGATCGTCGAGAAAAATTCATGCAGTACCTCGACCTTGTCGAAAGCGAAACCGATCGCTGCTCTCATATCGTTTCAAGCCTTCTCGATTTTTCAAGGAAATCGCCCCCGTCATTCGGCCGGGTTCAAATCGATGAGTTGCTGGAGCGGTGTGTGTCCTTAAGCCGCCACAAGCTTGAACTGCAGCGTATTGAATTGGACTTGGATCTCCCTACCAACCTGCCCGCCATAGAAGGTGATTTCAACCAGCTTCAGCAGTGTGTCATCAATCTGATATTTAATGCCATAGACGCCATGCCCGAAGGCGGAATCCTGACCTTGAAGGGATATTTGGAAAAAAGCCGGAACCAGGTGGTCATTTCCATCGGAGATACGGGTCATGGAATCTCCGAAAACGATCAGCCACACATTTTTGAACCGTTTTTCACAACCAAAAGCGAAGGTTACGGCGTTGGCCTTGGCCTTTCCACTATTTACGGAATCATGCAGCGGCACAAGGGGTCGGTCAACGTGGAAAGCCAATTGAGTGAAGGCGCAACGTTCAGGTTGTTTTTACCGTTAACCGGATCATGAAGACAACCATGCAAGGGGAACACCTTTTGACCGATAAACGGGAAAAAGAGAACTACATCCGGTGCAACCAACTCATCGAACTGTTTGAAGAACTGAACATCGGTGCGTTTATTGTCGATTTTAATCGACAGGTCCAAGCGATGAATTACAGCGCTCAGGCGCTGATGGGGCTTCGCGAATCGGATGTGGTCGGACGGGACTGCCGTGACGTGTTTTGGGGCGTCCCCTGTCTGGTTCAGTGCCTCATCCGGGGGGATACGGATGGCGAAGGGGTCCTGCCGGATGTGGCACCGTGGGAAGAACCGGACACCGAATATTTAGTGACGCGGATCGCCGCTCCGATTTTTGATCCGGACAACACAATGGTCGGCTGTTTGACCATCCTCCAGGATCATTCACCCATTGCGGATCTGATCAATCGTGTTCAGTATGATGAACGCAATATGAAAATCGTCCTCGACAGTCTCGATGTCGGTATTTTTACGGTCAACCGCGGCGGACGGATCACCTTTTTCAACCAGGCTGCAGAAAACATCTCCGGATACAAAAGAGACCGGTTGCTGGGCCAAAAATGCTCGGAACTTTTCGAAGGGGAAGATGCCCCGGATGTCAAACTGCTCAGGGAATCCATCAATACTGGTGAAACCCTGCAGACCCATCATGGCAGAATAGCGGCCCGGGACGGCGTGCTGATTCCAATTAGGGCCAATTACATGGCGCTAAAGAATGAAAAAGGCGGCATCGTTGGGGGACTCGCGACGTTTCACGATTTAACCCTGGTCAAACGTTTGGATCGGGCCATCAGCGGTCGATACACCTTCCATGATATGATCGGGAAGAGCCCGGTGATGCAGAAAATTTTCAACATGGCATCGGTGGTTGCCAAAAGTGATGCCACCATCCTTATTGAGGGTGCCACGGGGACAGGAAAAGACCTCCTTGCAAACATCATCCACACCATTGGCTCTCGCATGAATAAGCCCATGGTTAAGATCAACTGCGCAGCAATTCCTGAGAACCTGCTCGAATCGGAATTGTTCGGTTATGTAAAAGGGGCCTTCACCGGGGCTGAGCAGGATAAACCGGGCAGATTTGAGTTGGCGGACGGTGGAACGATTTTTTTGGATGAAATCGGTGATCTGCCCGTCTCACTGCAGGCAAAGCTCTTGAGGGTATTGGAGGACAAAGAATTCTACCCCCTCGGAAGCCGAGAGACCTGTCATGTGGATGTTCGAATCATCTCTGCAACAAACCGCGATCTGGAACAATTGGTCAAAAAGGGTCAGTTCCGTGAGGATCTTTACTATCGCATCAATGTCATGCAGTTCAAGCTCCCATCCCTTGCCGATCGTAGAGAGGACCTCCCTTTGCTGATCGCCCACCTACTGAGAAAGCTCAATGCGGGTAAAAGCAAAGCCATTCCAACGCCTTCAAAGGAGGTGATGGAGCATTTACTGAATTATACATATCCCGGAAACGTGAGAGAATTGGAAAACATCCTTGAGCACACCCTCATCATTTGCAAAGAGGATATCATCCGGATTGGAGACCTCCCGGTTTACCTCCAGGAAATGGATGAATTGGGAAAAGAGGAGGGGCTTTCCCCACCCTCCGGTCGAGGTAATATATCAAAAATTACCCGGGAGAAAATCGCTCAAACGCTCAATCAATTCGGGGGCCATCGCGCGAAATCTGCAACGGCTCTTGGTATCGACAGAACCACTTTATGGAGGAAAATGAAAAAATACGGCATTCTAACGTGATACATCCCCTGAAACCGATCTGTCTGGCAACAAAAACGCTCTTTAAAGCGTTGCGTCCACTTTGCAACGTTGCATAAGCAATTTGACTGCAACATAAAGTAATATATTAATAATAACAATATCTTTTTAGATTCAAACTTTTAGATTCCCCAATATTTTTGTTGCGATTTATTGCAACACTTCCGTCTCTTTTCATTCTGCATCCCGCTAACTAAGTATCCAACCTTTTGAATTATCAGAAGAAATTCCCATATTAGACGAATTGGCATGCTTTGTGCTCTTCCCAATTTCAAAATCCGGTTACCTGCGGAGGTTGTATTTTGTCGCAACATGCCGAAAATGAAACGATTCTGCTAGTCGCCAACGAATACGAGTGCAGGGTCTTTCTGTCCAATGTCATGGATGACGCTGGAAAATCGTTCATCATTGCCCGCAACATGTCCGAGGGGCTGAGAATTACCAAATCCGCCAAACCCGCATTGATTATTCTTGATGTCATGATGACGAACAGGGAAGGGATCGAGATGTACTATCATCTCAAGAATGACCATGCCATGAGAAAAATACCCGTTATCCTGCTTTCATCCATCGACCGGGATACCTTTTTTCAATACGAAAAGTTTCACTCCTCATTTCCTGAATCCGGAATCCTCGAGCCGGACGCTTACGTTGAAAAACCGCCGGAGGCGGAAGAACTGATTCAGTTGGTTCAGCAATTGAAAAGAAAGGGAGCAAAAGCCCCAATGCCGAAGACCGATGTGCCGAGCAAAACGAGACCGTGTTGTACATCTCAAACAAACCAAAAGGAATTCAATATAAATGATACCGACGACGTTGGCGGGTAACAGTGAGATTGATTCGGGGCTGTCGCGAGACGTCGCCCGATTTGGTGCAAGGGACATGGAGCTGTGCATGCAGTGCGCCACCTGCAGCGCATCCTGCCCCCTTTCAAAAGGAGCTAACACGTTCCCGAGAAAAATCTACCGCTATCTTCAGCTGGGGTTGAAGGACAAGCTGCTGGCATCACCCGAACCTTGGCTTTGCTATTATTGCGGCGAATGCAACAAGGATTGTCCACGCGGGGCCGAACCGGCCGAAACGATGATGGCGGTACGCCGATGGCTGACCACTCAATACGATTGGACTGGACTCGCCAGGCGGTTCTACCTCTCCGAAGCATGGGAAATCGGCGCCTTGGGTGCTGTTGCCCTAATGGTTGTGCTGCTGTTTGCAATTTTCCACGGACCGGTCATAACCGATCGGGTATCGGTCAATTCTTTCGCCCCGGTAATGTGGATTGAGATCGGTGACCTTGCCATGGCCGTCGTTTTGACGGCTTTTTTGATGTCCAATGCCTTCAGAATGTTTCGTTTTATCATGGGTGACACGAAAGCACCGATCTCCGTCTACATCATGGAAGCCAAGAGCTTTGCCCTCCATTTTGCCACCCAGAAACGCTGGCGGGAATGTGGAGAAGACCGCAGTCGTTGGTTGAAGCATTTTATCCTCGTCACCGGCTATTTAACCATGATGACGCTGGTCATCGTATTTATTCGTTGGTTTCAAGTCGATGACAGCAGTTGGCACTTCACCAGCATCTTCGGTTATTACGCCACCGGTGTGCTGTTGGTTCTCACAGCAGAAATGTTCCGAAGCCGAATGAGGAGGGAGGAGGCGATTCATCGCTACTCCGAACTTTCGGACTGGCTTTTTTTGATCCTTCTTTTCCTGACGACGCTGACCGGCATTATGATGCATGCCGTTCGACTGGCAGGATGGCCCATGGGCACGTACGTCATGTATGTGATTCACCTGGCCGTTGCCGTACCCATGTTGGTGGTCGAAGTGCCCTTTGGAAAATGGTCCCATCTCTTTTACAGGCCGCTCGCCGTTTTTTTGACAAAGGTCAAGGAGAAGGCGGCTCGGACCTCACGCGTTTCAGCGGAGGAGGTTATGGCTGAGGTCGGAGAGACCTTTATGACCTGCCTGCAATGCGGCACCTGCACAAGCCTATGTCCCCAACATGGGATGTCATCTTTCAGCCCCCGGTGGATTCTTCGTCAGCTGTCTCTGAACAGTGGCACCGAACAGTCCGTGGATGAAGCGGTATGGGGCTGCGTGACCTGCAACACGTGTGGCGTCAATTGCCCGCGCGGCATCGACATCATCGATGTCGTCAGAGCCGTGAGAAGGATCGACATGGACAATGGAAGGGTGCCGCCAGAATTGGAATTGCCGTTGGACAGCCTTAAGGCGAACGGGAACCCCTGGGGGGGAGCCAGGGACAGACGCCTGGAATGGACAGGAAAAATAGGCATTCCTGGTATTACGCCCGACACCGAATACTGCCTGTTTACCTGCTGCACGACCGCATACGAAAACGGCGCCTCTCAACGCAACCGGAGCGCCGGACGGGCACTTCCCCGATTGCTGGAAAATGCTGGTATTTCATTTGGCACCCTCGGAACCCAGGAACAATGCTGCGGCGATCAGATCCATAAAATGGGAGGAAAAAAGCTGTTCGCGGAACTGGCTGAAAAAAACACCGAGCAGTTTTTAAAGGCCGGTGTGCGAAACATTCTGGCCTCATCCCCCCATTGCCTGAACGCGTTCAAGACCGGCTATCCGGGATTGAACGGGCGTATCAACACCGAGCACTACGTTGAGCTTCTCGATCGGCTCGTTGCAAAAGGCCGCCTGATACCCGCAGGAGAACTTCCGATCACCGTCACCTATCATGATCCCTGTTTTCTGGGACGACACCACGATATCTACGAAGCGCCCCGCCGGATACTCCGGCGTATTCCCGGCATTACGCTCGTCGAGATGTTCAACAACAGGGAAGCCAGTCAGTGTTGTGGTGGGGGCGGCGGCGGGGCATGGTTGAATGCTTCCGATGAAAGGGACTTGGCCGCATTGCGCATTCATGATGCGCTTGACACCGGCGCCGAGGTCATTGCCACGGCCTGTCCTTTTTGTATCCGCGAGCTTCACGGGGCGGCCAAAAAGCTCAGCGTCCTGGACCGAATCGTGGTTCGCGATGTGGCAGAACTGGTGCTGCAATCGGTGGAGATGAAAACCGAGACAGAAAAGGTTTTTGATGCCGTGGCCTGAACGTTTAAGGGTACACGGTGCAACTGTCGGTGAGGAGGACGAAAATGACGGAACGAATCGGTTTTTACATTTGTCATTGCGGCATCAATATCGCCTACAGGGTAAGGGTTGAGGAAGTTGCATCATATGTGGCGACCCTGCCGGGGGTTGCCGTTTCCCGGGATTACCTGTTCATGTGCTCCGATCCGGGACAGGAATTGATTGAAAACGATATCCGGGGACACGATCTCACCCGCGTGGTGGTGGCCTCGTGCTCGCCGCGGATGCATGAAAAAACCTTTCGGGGCGCCTGCGAACGAGCCGGGCTCAATCCCTTCCGAGCGTTTCACATGGTTTGTGTCCGTGAGCATGTTTCGTGGGTTACGGAAGATGAAGACCCGGCCACCGAAAAGGCCAAGGTTTTGATCGGGGCCGGTATCATGCGGGTGGTCCAACAGGCAGACCTCACCCCGGCCCGATTTGAGGTGTGCACCAACACCCTCGTGGTAGGTGGCGGCATCGCCGGCATGCAAGCCTCCCTGGACATCGCCAAAGCGGGGTACAAGGCCTATCTCGTAGAAAGGCAGCCAACGGTGGGCGGTCATATGCTTCAGTATGACAAGACCTTTCCCACACTGGACTGCGCGGCTTGTATCGGAACGCCCAAAATGGTCTCCGTAGGACAGGAACCCAATATTGAGCTGCTGTCCTACAGCGAAATAGAAGATGTCAGCGGATTCATCGGCAATTTCACGGTAACCGTACGCAATAAATCCAGATACGTAGAACGGAATTGCACCGGGTGCGGCGAGTGCGAGACCGTTTGTCCCGTGGAATTTCCCAATGAATGGGATGTGGGCACAAAGATGCGGAAAGCGATTTACAGACCTTTTCCGCAAGCTGTGCCGATTACCTACTGCATCGACAAATACGACAGGGCACCCTGCGTTCAGACCTGCCCGGCAGGCACCAATGTGCAGGGATATGTGGCGTTGACCAAGATGGGAAAATATACCGAGGCGGTCAAGTTGATCATGGAGAAGATTCCCCTTCCCGGTACGTTGGGACGCGTTTGTCCGGCCCCATGTGAACAAAAATGCCGACGGGCGGAGGTGGACACGGCTGTCGCCATCCGGGATCTGAAGCGCTTTGCTGCGGACCAGGTGGATCTATCTCAGTGGCCCGTGGCCCAAATCTCGGAACGGCCCGAGAAGGTCGCAGTGGTCGGATCGGGTCCCGCAGGGCTCACCGTTGCCTACTACCTGAGGCTGAAAGGCTACCGGGTCACCCTTTTCGAAATGATAGACCGATTGGGGGGAATGCTGCGGGTCGGTATTCCGGATTACCGACTGCCGCAGCGGGTGCTGGATACCGAAATCGACTATCTTCTCAAGCACGGGATAGACGTCCGAACCGGTGTTCGCTTCGGATCGGATCTGACTTTGGCGGATCTCAGAGCGAAAGGGTATGCCGCCGTGTTTCTGGGCATCGGCGCCCACCAGTCGGTGGGTTTGCACATTCCGGGCGAGGCGCAGGTCGAAGGCGTTATCGATGCGGTCGCATTTTTGAAGGACGTCAATTTGGGGAAGGGCAAGACGCCAGGCAGCCGCGTCATCGTCATCGGAGGGGGGAACGTGGCCATCGATGCGGCGCGGGTGGCCGGACGTATGGGTGCGAAACAGGTAACGGTCGTCTACAGGAGAACCCGTGGCGAGATGCCGGCTTATCCGGAGGAACTGGAAGACGCAGTTGCCGAAGGCATCAAATTCTCCTATTTGACGGCCCCGGTCAAAATTCTCAGCCAGGGAGGGCAGGTAAAGGGATTCGAGTGCATTTGCACCCAACTGGGGCCACCGGACAGCAGCGGTCGAAGGCGTCCGATACCGGTGGAAGGATCCAATTTCGTTATCGACTGTGACGCCGTCATACCGGCGATCGGTCAAAAAATCGACATAACCTTGGCGGAAACGGAACCCGATCTGATGATGACAGAAAGAAATACATTCAAGGTCGATCCACAAACATGTCAGACCAGCATCCCGGACGTGTTTGCCGCAGGAGATGCCGTCACAGGTCCTGCTTCGGTCGTCGAGGCGATCGCGGCCGGCCATAAGGCCGTGGCAGCGATCCACGCCTACATCAACGGGGAAGATATGACACGATTTGCCGAAGCACTCGCGGCGGCAGAAAAAACGGGGACAGATTGGCGCAGCATCGGCGAGGGCATAGAGCCGGTTGAAAGGGTGCGGTCATCGCATCTGGATCCATTAAAGAGGATTCAATCCTTCGATGAGGTTGATCAGAATTTTTCCGAAGCATCGGCCAAAGCGGAGGCATCCCGTTGCGTGGATTGCGGCGGGTGCTGTGAATGCAAACTCTGCGTCGCCGCCTGTGAAGCCAAGGCGGTCAACCACGACAAGCAGGACGACGTGGTGGATATCTCTGTCGGCTCGATCATCGTGGCCACCGGGTTTGACCCGCTTGATCCGACGCCCATGACACAATACGGGTACGGCAAGTTCGCCAATGTCTTTACCAACCTTGAATTCGAACGACTTTCGAATGCAACGGGACCGACAAAGGGAAGGCTCTTGAAACGGGATCGGGACGATCGCCTCCTTTTCACGGAACCCCCCAAGAGCGTGGCAATCCTTCATTGCATCGGCAGCCGCGATAAGAACTACCATGAATACTGTTCCCGGACCTGCTGCATGTACGCCCTTAAGTATGCCCATCTTCTCAAAGACAAGTGCGGGCACGACACGGAGATTTACAATTTCTACATCGACATGCGCTGTTTCGGGAAGGGTTACGAAGAGTTTTTCAAAAGGGTTCAAAATGAAGGCGTGCGCATGGTGCGTGGAAAAGCCGCTAAAATAGAGGAAGAAAACGACCTGCTGATCGTAAGGGCTGAAGACACGCTGTCTGCCAGAATGGTGCAGGTCCCCGTGGAAATGGTCATTCTGTGCACGGCCATGGAGGCCCGGCCGGATGCCAATGCGGTTTCACGGGTATTCGGGGTCACCATTGGCAGTGACGGCTTTTTCCAGGAAGAGCATCCCAAGCTGGAGCCGGTATCGACGGCGTCCAGCGGCATCTTCCTGGCAGGCGCCTGTCAGGGACCCAAGGACATTCCCGATACGGTCGCCCAGGCGAAAGGAGCGGCGGCAGAAGCCCTTGCCCTCAGTTCGTCCGGGCAGGTGGCCGTCGCTCCGATGATTTCGTCCATCGATCCAGACGTCTGTATCGGGTGCCAAATCTGCGTTGGGCTATGTCCGTACTCGGCAATCGAATTCAACATGTTAAGGGGTGTTAGCGAGGTGAATGAAGCGGTATGCAAAGGCTGCGGGAGCTGCGCCGGATACTGCCCCAGCGGAGCCGCCAAGGTGAAACATTTCACGGATCGTCAGGTGTTCGCGGAGATACAGGGCTTGCTGGCAGGCTAATTGGGGAACCGGAACACCACCTGGCGGTTTGACAGTGCAAGGGATCCGTCGAACAACCTTAATTCAAGCCCAGGTTGAGCAATTTTTCGGGATGAGCTGAGCTGAGGTCGGTGCAGGTCAACTGAAGGTTCGCTCAGCTTGGGTCAAACAAAAGGAGCCTAGCCATGTCCGATTTTGAACCGACCGTCGTCGCCTTTTTCTGCAACTGGTGCACCTATACAGCGGCGGACCTGGCCGGAACGTCTCGCCTGACTTACCCGCCCAATATCAAGATCATTCGTATGATGTGCAGTGGGATGGTCGATCCCAAATACATCATCAAGGCGCTTTTGGAGGGAGCTGACGGTGTTCTCGTCAGTGGGTGCAATCCCGGTGATTGTCATTACATCAACGGAAATTTTAAGGCACGTCGACGCATCAAATTGTTAAAAGAGATTCTCCCACGGTTCGGGTTCGAACCCGAGCGTCTCCGGTTAACGTGGATTGCAGCCAGCGACGGCGTCTTGCTGGCCGAAGTCGTACACGAATTGGTGATCCAGCTTAAAGGACTGGGGCCCAGCGCTGCAAGACTCAAGATGGTCATTTAAAGATACAGCATCCATTCAAGGGAGGATAATATGGCGACGACAGTACAGTTGGACATCAAAAATAAAGATCTTCTGGAGACACTGAGAGGATTTTTAACCTCGGTTCTGAAACTCGATGGCATCGATGGGATCTTGGTTCCATGGAAGCTTCCCATGAAAAACCTGTTGATGCCGGCGCTGATAACAGATCCGGATCGGATGATAGGAGCCAATCCGATCTCCCCCGGGTTTCCGATGAACGGTGCAAAGCTGTTATCCCGGCTCACGCGGAAGGCATCGGGAAGTAAAGTGGCGGCCGTCCTGAGACCTTGTGAGATAAGGGCCTTTACCGAGTTGGTGAAACTGAAGCAGGGTCGAATCGAAGACGTTGTGCTCATCGGCATCGATTGTCTGGGCGCTTATCGGAATACAGATTATTTTAAGTGGGTAAATGGAGATCTCGATGCCGCCACCCAAAGATACGCATCGGCGGTGTTGTCCGGCGCTGGCGACGTCGTGGACGGTTTCGAGCTTTCGCCCGCCTGTAAGGCCTGCGAGTATCCCCAGGCGCCCGGTGCCGACATCCTCATTGGATTGTTCGGGGTGGACACCACCCAAAATATCCTGGTTCAAGCCCGGACAACGGCAGGCGAAAAATTAACCGACGGACTGGGCCTTGCAGCTGCAGAGGAGCCGGCTTCACGGAAAAAGGCCGTTGAAGCCCTCATCCAAAACAGAGCCGCCTATCGTGACGAAATGTTCGAGAAAACCAGGGAGTCCACGGACAGCCTAGAGAAATTGACATCCTACCTTGCCAGTTGTGTCAACTGTTATAACTGCAGAGTCGCCTGTCCAGTGTGCTACTGTCGGGAGTGTGTTTTTGTGACCGATGTGTTCGACCATGAACCCTACCAGTATATACGGTGGGCGGAACAGAAGGGGGCGGTGAAATTGCCGACGGACACGGTTTTTTACCATGTGACACGGTTGGCTCACATGAGCACGGCATGTGTGGGATGTGGGCAGTGCTCCAATGCGTGCCCCAATGACATTCCGGTAATGGAATTGTTTCGCTCGATCGCAGAGGGCACACAGAAAGGGTTCGATTATGAAGCGGGAAGGAGCATTGACGACAAGCCACCGCTGTCGGAATTTCGAGAAGACGAATATCAGGAAGTCGTCGGTATGGACTAGCTTCCAGGAGGGAAGACGATGAACAAAAAAATCGGGAAAGCGCTTGTCGTGGGAGCCGGCATCAGCGGCATCCGGTCGGCATTGGACCTTGCAGAGACCGGATACGGGGTGACCCTCATCGATCGCGCTCCCCATATCGGCGGTATTTTGACTCAGCTCGACAACCAGTTCCCAAACAATCACTGTGGTATGTGCAAAATGCTTCCCCTGGTTCAGCGCGATGCGTCTTCGCAGTTTTGCCTGCGGAAAGGGCTTTTTCACGAGAACATTGAACTATCGTTGAATACGGAGATTTCATCCATCGAGGGAGAACCGGGAAATTTTACGGTATCCCTATTGGAAAAACCGACCTGGATTGATCCGGACCTCTGCGTTGGGTGCGGTGTGTGTGAACCGGTTTGTCCCATAGACGTTCCCGATGGGTTTAATGAAGGGCTTACCACACGAAAAGCCATTTATCTTTCCGTCCCCCATGCCATCCCCAATCCCTATATCATCGATCTCGCCGCTTGTTCCCGGTGCGGCGCCTGTGAAACGGTATGCCCCACCAACGCCATCCGGTTGGGGACGGATCGGCGGTCTGAATTCGGTGTGTTGGTTGTAGATGATGAGTTGATCGTTCGGGACTCTTTAAAGGAATGGTTGGCAGACGAAGGCTTTTCCGTTGATACCGCCGAATCGGGATCGGCCGCATTGGAAAAAATGAATTCCCAGAGATTCGACCTCCTACTGACGGACATCAAAATGCCGGGCATGGACGGAGTGGAGCTGCTGAGGGAAGCCAAGGCGCTTTGTCCAGATCTGTGCATCCTGATGATGACCGCCTATGCCACCGTTGAGACAGCAGTGGAAGCCATGAAAATCGGAGCACTGGATTACCTGATTAAACCTTTTGACCCGGAAGCCCTGATTCCGAAGATCGTCGAAGTTTACGGGGAACTGGAGGCGGGAAAGCACAAAAAATTGGAAGTCGGTGCCATCGTACTTTGCGGTGGGACTGATTTTTTTGATCCGGCAGATGAAAAAAATGTATATGGCTACGGCGTCAATCCAAATGTCATCACCAGCTTGGAATTTGAAAGAATTCTGAGCGGGACGGGCCCCAGCGGTGGTCAATTGGTCAGGCCCCATGACGGGAAACCGGTTGAGAAAATCGCCTGGTTCCAATGCGTCGGTTCCCGCGATATTCAGAAAAATGCGGATTTCTGTTCTACGATCTGCTGCATGTACGCCGTAAAAGAATCCATACTGGCAAAAGAACGTTGCGGCGACGGCCTGGAGGCGGCCGTGTTCTATATGGATATGAGGGCTTTCGGCAAATCTTTCCAGCGCTACAGGGAGAAAGCGGAAAAAGAGTTCGGTGTTCGGTTTGAAAGGGCTCGGATGCATTCCGTGATCCCGAAAGCGGTAATCGGAGATCCGATGATACGGTATGTCCAAACGGACGGGACGATCTTGAATGAAACATTCGATCTGGTGGTACTGGCCGTGGGCCAACGCCCTGCCCACGGCACGTCCCAGCTTGTCGATTTGACCGGTACCGTTTTAAATCCCTGGGGGTTTATCCAAACCGAATCCTTGGATCCCACGGGAACGGGGACCCCCGGTATATTTGTCGGCGGCGCCTTTTCAGGCTTGAAGGATATCAGCGAGTCGGTGGTCTCTGCGTCGGCAGCGTCATCCGAGGCATCGCGCCTCATCCATTCGGCGGGCGGCAGCCTATCGGTGGAAACATCCGCAGCATCTGAATACAGGGATGTGTCAAGGGAGTATCCCAAAATTCTGACGGCTCTCTGTACCTGTGGCGGGAAATTTTCCGAATTTTTTGATTCGATTGGGCTTGTGGAATCCCTTGAGAAAGATCCGTATGTGGACCGAATCCTTTTCTTCGAACAATGCTGCACGGCTTCGGGGTGGGAAGAATTGGCAGAAGCCGTGGAGACGTCAGCTCCCAACCGCATGGTGATCGGCGCATGCCATCCCTATCTATATGTGTCCAAGCTAAAAGAATTGGGACGTCGCGTTGGCTTGGATCCGTCAATGATGGATGTGGCGGACATTATGACGCCAGTAATTGCCGATTGGGCCCAAAAATCGGCACCCGAAGAACAAGGGGTTGAAACCAATGGGGCGGATACCCATCCGTCCGTCGAAAAAACCCACCCGGGATATGGACATCAGATATCGGGGCTCCATATGGCCATATCTCGATTCAAACACATTGATCCGATGCCCGCCCCCACGCTTCCTGTCTCAAGACGCGCACTGGTCGTGGGGGGCGGTATCGCAGGAATGCATGCTGCACTGGTGATGGCGGACCACGGGTATCCCGTTGATTTGGTGGAAAAGGCAGACAAATTGGGAGGAAATTTGAACTGGCTGCATTGGGCGCTTACCGACGAAGACATCCAAGCGTTTTTGGCAGACACCGTATCGCAAATCGAAAAGCATCCCCATATCACGATCCATATGGAGACGAATATCATCAGTTTCTTCGGAGAGGTCGGCAGCTTTTATTCGACAATCGAGAAAAACGGGACGCCTCCTTCAACCATCGAGCATGGCGCCGTCATCCTTGCCACTGGAGGGAGAGAAGCGAAAACCGAGAGTTATGGATATGGTTTGAGCAAGGCCGTCGTGACGTTACGAGAACTGGAATCGGGATTGTCGACGAACAGCATCGATGCAGAAAGGCTTGCGTCTGTGGTCATGATCCAATGTGTCGAGTCAAGGGAAGAACCCCGGAATTATTGCAGCAGGGTATGCTGCCCCACTTCCATCAAACTTGCCATGAAATTAAAAAAACAAAACCAAGATCTCTCCATTTATGTCCTCTACAGGGACATCATGACCCCAGGGTTCATGGAAAGCCATTTCACGAAAGCTCGTGAAGCCGGGATATGCTTCATTCCGTACGATCCGGACAGCAAACCGAAAGTTTCATTACCCGAAAAGTCAGATGGGTCCATAGCCGTTAAAGTAGATGATCCCGTACTCGGTAGGGCCCTTGAGATAGAAGCCGATCTGCTCTGCCTGGCGGTGGGTATCGTCCCATCACTGCCTTCGTCGCTGGCTTCGGCATTGGGGGCCGAGACGGATCAGGACGGTTTCTTCAAGGAGGCTGAATCCAAATGGCGTCCGGTGGATGCACTGAAAGAGGGGATTTTCGCATGCGGCTTGGCATTGTCACCCCGATCGATTCCCGAATCCATAGCGACGGCGGGTGCCGCAGCCCAGAGGGCTCTGAGGATTCTTTCCCATGAAAACATGCCCACAGGGAAAATCGTCGCAACCGTTCGCCATGCCTTGTGCAGCTTATGCGAACGGTGCATCGACGCTTGCCCCTACGGTGCCCGAAAAAAGGATCCGAGCCAGGATAAGGTCGTCGTAAACCCAGCCATGTGCCAAGGCTGTGGAGATTGCGCGGCAACCTGCCCCAACAGTGCGGCAATGATCGCCGGCTTCACCGATCGACAGACGCTTGACATCATCGATTCGGCGCTCTCCGGAGGGGATGTATGCTGAAACGCTTTTTAAATCTGAGACACAGTCTCGTATCGAAGCTGATCATCATCGTGGGATTGGTTTTGATTTTCTCTATTTCAACCTGGTCCTATTTTAATATTAACTACCAGGAGAGAAAATTCATGGCAAACATCATTGCCGAAACCGACCGTTTGACCAGTACCATCCGTTTGGGCACACACTATGCCATGATGCTCAATTCGAGAGATGATATCAATCAGATTATCACGAATATCGGAAAGCTGCCTGAAATAGAAAGCATTCGCATCTATAACAAAACCGGTGAGATAACATTTTCGAATCATCCCGTCGAAGTCGATCAAACCACCAATATCAAGGCGGAAGCTTGCGATATCTGTCATCGGACCGATCCCCCCCTTGTTGACATCGTGTTGAAAGAAAGGACCCGGATTTATGATTCCAATAGAGACTATCGACTGCTCGGAATCATCACGCCGATCCGAAATGAACCCGGATGTTCAACAGGAGAGTGCCATTTTCACCCTGAAGGGAAAAAAATCCTTGGCGCCTTGGATGTCGTTGTATCTTTGAAAGAGATCGACAAAGAGATCGCCAATGTCCAAAAGGGAATTGTCGGCCTGTCGACATTTGTCTGTTTAATCACATCGGCCATCATCTTCGTTTTCCTACTTCGCTTTGTAAACAGACCCATTAAAAGACTCATTCGGGGAACCCACAGTTTCGCAAAGGGAGATTACACCGCAAAAGTCAATATCTCCCAGGATGATGAAATGGGGCAGCTTGGCAATGCCATCAATTTGATGGGAGAAGAGATCAATAAACACCAGGCGGAGTTGAACAAGCAAAGGGACGAATACCAAAAATTGTTTGAGCGTGTACCGTGTCTCATCACTGTTCAGGACAAAGAGTATAGAATACTTCGTTTTAACAAGGAATTCGAGGAGATATTCGGTGCGAAAACCGGTGAATATTGCTATCGAGCATACAAAGGGCGAAATAAAAAATGTCACAACTGCCCGGTGGAAAAAACATTTAAAGACGGCATGTCCCACACCACAGAAGAGTCGGGGATTAAAAAAGACGGATCCCCAGTCCACTGGCTGGTCCGGACCACTCCAATCAGAAATGAAAGCGGCGATATCATCGCGGCAATGGAAATCAACCTGGATATTACCGACAGAAAAGACCTTGAAAACGAACTGGAGAAATCCGAAAAAAAATACCATGCATTTTTCAGCAATATTCCCAACCCTGTTTTCGTTCTGGACAAGGAAAATCTGAAAATTCTAGAGTGCAACGAAAGCGTCAAAACCGTTTATGGGTACGAAGTTGAGGATGTATTATATCATTCTTTCCTTGAACTATTTATGAAAGAGGAAAAGGCGCAGTTCGCCAAAAAAATTCATTCGTCAACCGTACTCAACCAAGTGAAACATGTCGGTAAGGACGGTAGGACCCTCTTTGTAAATATCCGTATTTCACCAACCGAATATCTGGAGCGACATGTATACCTTGTTACAACCTCGGATATCACAAAACGGCTGGAAGCGGAGCAGCAACTGATTCAGGCCAGTAAAATGGCGACGCTGGGTGAAATGGCCACGGGCGTCGCCCATGAACTCAACCAACCGCTTTCGGTGATTAAAACCGTCAGCAGTTTTTCCATGAAAAAAATAAACCGAAATGAACAAATCGATGACGAGATTCTTTCAACCATGTTGAAGAAGGTGGACAAGAACGTTGACCGGGCGACAAATATCATCAATCACATGCGCCAGTTTGCCAGAAAATCTGAATTGGAGATCACGAACATCCCAATAAACGATGTGCTTAAAAGCGCCTTTGAGATTTTTAGTCAACAGCTGAAAGTCAGGGGGATTCAGGTGGTATGGGAAATACAGGATGATCTGCCCCTTATCAAGGTGGATCCAGCCAGACTGGAACAGGTTTTTATCAATCTGCTTCTCAATGCAAGGGATGCTATCGAAGAAAAGCGGGAATCCGACCATTTTAATACTGAAAGCCATCGCATCACGCTTCTAACCAGAACGGATGGGGGTGATGTGGTTTGCAGCGTTTGTGATACCGGCATCGGGGTTCCCCCAACCCTGGAGAATAAAATTTTTGAACCCTTTTTTACCACCAAGGAGGTCGGCAAAGGGACAGGACTCGGCCTTTCCATCAGTTACGGCATTGTCAATGATTGCGGTGGCAGTATCGAAACATATCCCAATCGAAAAGAGGGAACCTGTTTCGTTGTCCGCTTTCCCATTATGGGGAATAAAAATGGCTCTCCAGTTAACGAATAAAACCGTATTGTTGGTTGATGATGAATCCGACATTCGAGAAGTCGTCAGGATCTCCCTGGCCGATATGGGATACGAGGTTTTAACCGCTGAAAATGGGAAGCGCGCCCTTGAGATATTCCATGACAGCTGTCCACCACTGATTTTGACAGACATTAAAATGCCGGGAATGGACGGTATAGAACTGTTGAGGCGTATCAAACAGGAAAACGCCGACACGGAAGTGGTGATGATTACAGGGCACGGAGATATGAACCTCGCCATTAAAAGCCTCAAGTATGAGGCAACCGATTTCATCACCAAACCGATCAATGTCGAAAACCTCGAAATGGCGCTAAAAAAGGCTTGTGAAAAGATATTTTTAAGACAAAAACTCAAAGAATATACGGAGAGTCTCGAACAACTCATAAAAGAAAAAACTGAGTTGAAAGACCATTTGGCTTCTCTGGGATTGCTAATCGGTTCGATATCCCATGGTATCAAGGGGCTGCTGGTTGGATTGGACGGCGGAATATATTTGATGGATTCAGGATTCAAAAAAGATGATTCCGATCAGGTGAAAGAAGGTTTAGAGGTTGTCCGGTTGATGGTCGGACGTATCCGAAAACTTGTCACCGATATCCTCTATTATGCGAAAGAGAGGGACCTAGAGTGGGAGAAGGTTGATGTGTTGAAATTCGCCCATGAAGTGCTACTGGTGGCAGAACAAAAGGCAAAGAAGCTTGGTATCGCTCTTACTTGTGATTTTCAGCGCAAGGTGGGCACCGCGGAAATCGACCCCGGGGCAATCCATTCAGCCCTTGCCAATATTCTTGAAAATGCCATTGACGCGTGTACAAAAGCTTCCTGTAAAAAGAACCACACCATTAAATTCATCATGAGAAAGGAAATCAAAGATATCATTTTTACGGTCGAAGACAACGGGATCGGCATGGATAAAGAAACCTGTGAAAAGATATTCGATTTGTTCTATTCCTCAAAGGGGGATAAGGGAACAGGATTGGGACTCTTTATTTCTAACAAAATCATTGGCCAACACAATGGTTGTATCAAAGTGAATTCCGAGCCGGGAAAAGGTTCGAAATTTATCATTCGCATTCCCCTGAGAAAAAAATAACCCGATTGATATCAACCCCGCCAACCTGGAAGTTGCACGCCACTGACATTTCTTAAACCCGAGATGAGCGATTATTTTTTCGTATTTCCAATGGTGTTCGCTTACGCTTCTTTGGCAATCGGGACCTGGCCAAAAAAGAAGTCGGTCAGTTTTACATACCAGGCTGCCGACTGGACCTGGATGATATAGGCCAGTGCGATAACCAGGGCCGCATCCGCACCCTTCGGACCAAATGCATTGATGGCAATGGCCAGAGCGATGGAGAGATTTCTCATCACAGTCCCATATACCAGGGCAATCGCATCACCCCGCTTGAAAAAGGTTCTCCCTGCAAAAGTGGAGAGCATGAAATTAAACAGATACAAGATCAGCAGCGGTATGAAAATCATCAATAGTTGTCCCGGATCGGACAGGATCGTCCTGGCTTTAAGTGACATGGCAACAAATACAATGCCCAGCACGCCTATTGTGGATATGGCAGGGAACCGCGGGGCAACCCGCGCTTTGAATTCAGATAGGGTGTATTTTTTAAGGAGCGATTGTCTGGTGATGTACCCCAAGGCCATGGGTAGAAATACGATGATGACAATCTGCTGAAGGACTTTAAGAAAGTCGACCTCAACGGTGGTCCCCATCAGCCAACTCACATAAATGGGTGTTGCCAGGGAACCCAGGGTTAAACCGAGGACGGTCATGTTGATTGCCGCCCCCATATTGCCCTTGGCAAAACCCGTCCATGAGATGGTCATTCCGCTGGTTGGAAGGAGAGCGGCCAGCAGGAGCCCGAGAGCCATATAGGGTTGGTCAGCAAAAAAGAATCTCCCCAGGAAAAAAGCCACAAAAGGGATGATGGCGAAATTAATAAAAAGTGCGCTTCCCTGTATTTTCGGCTGCAGCCCCTGTTGGAGGTGCTTGATATTCAAGGTCACCATCATGGGGTAAACCATGAGGAAGGTGAGTGGAATAATCAGAGATTTCATAGCAGCCACGATCGAGTGATCGATAATCCCCCCGAATAAAAGCCCTGCGATCATCATTGCAGGGATTGCATAGACAAGGTTTTTGTTTACCTTGATCAGTAACTTCCACATGAGAATCTCCTAACTTTTTCTTGCCTGTCATGACAGCCGTCGACTTCATAAGCCTCGATGGATATAAAAGGCCCAGTGCTGTACCGGGCCTTTAGGAGAACGATTGAAATCAGGCCTTGTCCGGCAGTTTCCACGCAATGAGCATGAAAACAACTCCGATTGTAGCTGCCAGCAAGGTACCCGGTATCATGGGTAGCAGGGCCTGGAACTTGCCTGAGCCTGTGGCCAGCATCACCTTTCCGCCGGCGATCTTGTCAAAGAGCCAAGACCCTTTAATGCTGCCGTAGACCAGAGTGTACATCAGAGCACCCAGAAGGCCCCCGCCGATAAAAAATAGCGCGTCCTTCCGTCCATCTGCCAGGGCGGCTAGACCTGTGCCGGGGCAGTAGCCAGCCACTGCGAAACCCAGGCCAAGCATCGCCCCGCCGACGATCACACCGATATAACTGCTCTTTACAGAGAGGTGCCCGGCATCGATGACGCCAACGCTCATCAGTAGAAATAAAATGGCGCTGCTGATGCCGATTGCAAAAAAGATCGCCTTCATGAGGTGTAGGTCTTTAAGTCGCAGCATGTTTATAATATTCTGAGGATTGGTGGCTCCGACCCTCTGCAGGGCAAAGCCGAAAACTATTCCCAGTATAATAGCAAGAACGATTGTCATTGAGCACCTCCTAGTTTCTCTTGAAGACCAACACAGCTGTTGGAATGGCTACGGCAAAGGCACCGATTGCGAACAGGTAGCCACTTAAGGATGTCTGCATCATCCCACTCATCATATGGCCGCTGGTGCAGCCTCCAGCCAAACGGGCGCCAAACAGTACAAGCAATCCCGCAAAAAACACTGTGACGTAGCGCAAAACTGGACTTTCCCCAAAGCGTTGCCGCCAAACCTCAGGGGCGTTGCGGTCCGGTTGCGACGGCTTCGGGCCACCCAGGCGAGAGGATAAAACTGCCCCTAGGACCATTGCGAGAACAAAAATAAAGCTGTAGTTGAAGGGGTTTGCCACGTTTTTGGCATATTTCCCTCCACTCTTATTCAAATAGGCGTTGGGGCTGGTATACCCCGATTTGCTTTCAGGGTCTTTTTGAATCACCTCATCTGAAAACAGGTTCCAGAATATGCCGTCGGCGATGACAAACTGGGTGGATACCCCAATGGGCTTGACGAAAGCCACAGCCAGAAGGAAGGCCGCTCCCAATAAAAGCCCTCCCTTTAACCAGTTTAATTGTCCGTTCATAATCGTGACTCCTCATTGTTGGGTTCGCAATAAATACGGTAAAGCGCTTCAAGAACTCGGGATACAGCCTCGCTTTTAAGCCGGTAGTAGATTACCTGGCGTTCACGCCGTGTACCCACAAGGCCCGCCTTGCGCAAACCTGCCAGATGCTGAGACAGGGCCGACTGACTTAAGGCGATAGACTGGTTAAGCTCAGTGACCGAGCACTCTCCATTCATCAAATGGCACAGCACCATCAGCCGGCTGGGATGGCTCATGCGCTTTAGCAGATTTGAAGCTTTTTCCGCGTTTTCTTCCAGTTTTTCGGGATCAATGTGTTTCATCCATCTCTCTCGATTCTTTATATTAGTAGTTTCTAAATTAGAATAATCTAATATTAAGTTTTGTCAAGGCGCCATGGGAAAAAATATGGTTCATCAACTTGATGTCTGAGCTGTTTTCTGGTCTATTTGTTTTATGAACGATAAGTCAGTTTGCGTACCGCAGAGGCAATTTACGCTCACGGTTCATCTGCGCAAGTATATAAACCTTTTTATTTTCGAGAATCGAATATGAATGATAAACCATCTATCCTGTCCCGCAGAAATTTTTTGAAGGTCACTGGAATAAGTGGCATCGGAGCCATGATGACACCATTTGACCAATCGGTTCAGGCTTTAGAAAAAGGTTCGGAGATTCCCACCCGTCCCTTCGGAAAAACGGGTGTACATGTTTCTATTTTATCGTTTGGTGGAAGTTTGCACCTTCCGATGCTAATGCTCAGAAATGCCTATCTGCGTGGCGTCACTTATTGGGACACGGCCAATTCTTACATGGGTGGGAACAGCGAGTTACGGATCGGCAAGTATTTTGGTAAATATCCACAAGACCGCGAAAACATCTTTTTAGTGACAAAATCCCATGCCTGGTCGACCCATGGCATGACGGACGATCTGAACCAATCCCTGGAAAGGATGCGAACCGATTATATTGACCTTTACTTCGTACACTCAATCAGCAGTATCGGTGAACTGGGTGATGATATAAAGATCTGGGCCGAAAAAGCCAAAGCTTCTGGCAAGATTCGTTTTTTTGGGTTCAGCACCCACAGCAATATGGCGTCTTGTTTGTTGGGTGCATCCAAACTCGGTTGGATCGATGGTATTATGATGACCTACAATTATCGCATAATGCACCAGGATGCCATGAAACGAGCGGTTGATGCCTGCGCCAAGGCGGGGATTGGTTTAACCGCCATGAAAACCCAGGGCGGTGGACAGGTGAAGACCCATACGGAAACCGAACTGGAATTGGCCGGCCGGTTCATGGAAAGGGGTTACACCGATGCCCAGGCCAAACTTATAGCGGTATGGGCAAACCCGAGTATTTCAAGCATTTGCTCAGAGATGCCGAATATGACGATCCTAATGGCGAATACGGCCGCGGCAATGAATACAACTGCCATTTCTAACCGGGAAGTGAATCTTCTGCGTCAATACGCCCAAGAGACTCGTTCCGATTATTGTACCGGTTGTACTGAAATATGTGAGCCGACAATCGACGGACGGGTTCCCATCGGAGATATAATGCGTTATCTGATGTACGACCGCAATTATGGGGACCACACCCGAGGTATAGCATCATTTACAGCCATTCCAGAAACAATCCGTTCAAGGATAGCCGGGTTGGACTATTCATTGGCAGAGGAACGATGTCCTCAGAAATTGGCCATCGGAGAACTGATGCGAGAGGCTCAGCAGAAATTGGTGTAGGATTACTTCAGGCACATCAAACAGGCAGTTTACGCCCAAACCCATTCCAGGGGTAACTCTAAGTCTCAGGGTAGGGATTCTTAACCCAAGGTTTTCCTATTTGCCCACCGGACAGGCAAATTCACAGGCTCTGCAGGAAAACGCTATAAGTTCGCCGGATTCAACTTCCCCTATTTGGGGAATTGACTCATCAGGATGGAGGCGCTTATCAGATTCAAAGGCACAGGTTTCACGATCGTATACGCCCTCCCTGCCTGGTAATTCCAACATATCATAATCAACCGGGTCGAACATTTTATTATCAAACGCCTTACAGGGGCAGATTTGCCTGCAGGGCATGTCGCAGGTTAAGCATGGATCGAAGTCAAGGGGGCCGGTCTCTGGAAGCTTTACCTGTAAGGCCAAGGCTCTTAACCGTATCCTTGGACCATATTGTGGCGTGACCAGCATGTTATTTTTGCCAATGCATCCCAATCCGGCCAGAACTGCGGCGTCTTTGAGGCCGATGCCACCCTTGTCAATGCCGTAGGGAATCTGCCTGCTTCTCATTGCCTCTTTTTCTTCAAGCCATCTGATCACCTGATTGTTGATTCTAATTAATTGGAGGTTGCCCTCGGACCCTCCGCTTGATGAGGACCGAAAATAATCTAGCGCCGGTTTGTCTTCCGGATGATATAGGGCGATAATCAGGAGGGTTTCCGCCCAAGTGGGAAGTTCCAATCCAAACTTGGAGGCAGGCTCCTCCACAGCGGCAACGTCAGGGTCCGATTCCGAAAAATCAATGACCTCATATATGGGCAGCCGGGTGAGCAGTTTATGGGAGGGGGCCAGCTTCATAGACTCAACGCTCACAAATCCGGCCAGGTCTGCACCGGAATCCAGTGCCGTTTTCAAAATTGCCGAAGCCAGTTGGTCATGCCCATTCATATTCATTTCTTTCATCGATCCTATTTGAGATTCAAGCCTACAGTCGCATATCTACTGTATATCAGATTGCCGTTATGAGGATATCCCTATAAAAACGACTTCACTTCATATAAAGCTTTTTGACCCGTTGGCATAACCGCCAGATGTTGCACGGCTTTTTCGGGAGAAACGGCTTCACACGAACCGTCCCGGTGCTGAATCACCACCCCGCTGCTTACCAACAGTTTTTACCTTTTTTACGGACCTCCCTGTCCGGATGGCAGATCAGCATACAATTGCAGCAGGTAAATGCAATCCGATTACCAGGCATCAGAAAATGATAAAATCCGCCGGCTTCCCTGGGCCGCTTTTTATAGGGACCTGCGGCATGAATGATAGCCGGTAAAAATTCTTCATCCGCTTCAGGTACGGGAAAACGGCCCGGGGACCAGGTCGACCATCTTGCGGATCTGTGCAGTCCCGTAAAACCGCCGCACACATAGTCGCACCGGTTGTGGTGCCTTCGTTTGGAATAGGAAATTCCATCCCACCCATTGCCAATTATCATTTTGTTACGTTTTAATAGCAGATCTATTCCGATTCGGTACTCCATTTTCGGCGCATGTTTGTCAACTCTATCACAATAGGAGTAGCATAGCTTGGAGATCAAGCAACCCCCAACATGTTGGGGGTCAATAAATGGGAAATTTTAGTTCAAGAATAGAAAAGGAACTGAACCGCTTCGCGGATTGCCTTATCCCTGCCAATAAGGTCTTGCCGA